>ENA-OWMK01000007-OWMK01000007.1-marine-metagenome-genome-assembly--contig:-NODE-7-length-42115-cov-1563.630858_pt1 | contig 42115 bp, 25 predicted proteins | sample MGYA00248922_ERZ651132 | MGnify/ENA primary metagenome ERZ651132 (study PRJEB26858, sample SAMN05422230) | marine metagenome | place: Canada:British Columbia, Canada | study: EMG produced TPA...
CTCGTATCGTCGGTCTGATTATTAGTCTGGGACCACGGTCCCACTCGTATCGTCGGTCTGATTATTAGTCTGGGACCACGATCCCACTCGTGTTGTCGGTCTGATTATCGGTCTGGGACCACGGTCCCACTTGTATTGTCGATCAGACTATCAGCGTGAGACTACGATTCCATCAATGCCTGTCAAGGGCAAGTATTGACATGTCGTCGTAACCTGTAGAACGGAGTAACCTCGGTGTGCGGTTGTATGCCTGCTGTGGATTGCTGCTGTGTCCTGCTTATCCACAACATTTTGCGCACGGTTATGTGGACAAAATACCTGGTTACCCAGGCCGTGCCGGCACGTTAACCGGGCTGCATCCGATGCAAGTGTGTCGCTGTCGACGAGCTCGCGAGCTCGGACATGAGGTTGCCCCGTATTCAGTGTCGCTGATTTGTATTGTCTGAAGTTGCTTTTACGTTAAGTTGATGCAGATCAATTAATACGATACCTGCGTCATAATTGATTATTTGACGTGGTTTGATGGCCTCCACGCACGTTGTGATATGTAGATGATAATCATTATCACTTTACGGGTCCTTTCCGGTGATCCGACAGGTTACGGGGCGGCGACCTCGCGGGTTTTCGCTATTTATGAAAATTTTCCGGTTTAAGGCGTTTCCGTTCTTCTTCGTCATAACTTAATGTTTTTATTTAAAATACCCTCTGAAAAGAAAGGAAACGACAGGTGCTGAAAGCGAGCTTTTTGGCCTCTGTCGTTTCCTTTCTCTGTTTTTGTCCGTGGAATGAACAATGGAAGTCCGAGCTCATCGCTAATAACTTCGTATAGCATACATTATACGAAGTTATATTCGATGCGGCCGCAAGGGGTTCGCGTCAGCGGGTGTTGGCGGGTGTCGGGGCTGGCTTAACTATGCGGCATCAGAGCAGATTGTACTGAGAGTGCACCATATGCGGTGTGAAATACCGCACAGATGCGTAAGGAGAAAATACCGCATCAGGCGCCATTCGCCATTCAGCTGCGCAACTGTTGGGAAGGGCGATCGGTGCGGGCCTCTTCGCTATTACGCCAGCTGGCGAAAGGGGGATGTGCTGCAAGGCGATTAAGTTGGGTAACGCCAGGGTTTTCCCAGTCACGACGTTGTAAAACGACGGCCAGTGAATTGTAATACGACTCACTATAGGGCGAATTCGAGCTCGGTACCCGGGGATCCCACCTGACGTCGATATGCCGATAGTGCATATCGAAGCTAAAAGGCACAAACGCTGCAATATCAAAGCTGCCTTGAGGCAAGCTATTGGCGACGCCAATGTCAATGGTAAGATACCTGTAGCGATTACAAAGGACGACAGAGCAGACATACTTTGTACTATGCGTCTGGATGATTGGATTCATTTTTTCAATGCTTACTTAGATAAAATAAAATAAAATGTTAAGAAATATTCTGTTAGATAAAAATGTTTTACCATTTTCTATTTCCTGCACTTTTGATAAGTTTCAGGCAGAATATATAAAAGCAAAAAAAACAAGCAACCAGACTTCTGTAATCTTCGTATGGGAACAATTAAAAAAAGACCTTACCTGTTGGGCAGAATGTTTTGAAAAAAAAGACTTTCATACAAACATAACAGTTTACACTTGTCTGCGTCTGCTTAAGGCGGACAACAAAACTCCCGGCACACTATTCAACAAGATTTCTCTTTTAGAAACATATATGGCTTTTTTTGACTTAACTTATCTTGATATTGTTCAAGAAGCTTTCTTGTTGCACATTAATAAAAGATCTTATATACCAATGTATAAGTATAGTAAACCGAAAGATCTTTATTATTATATTGCTAAAGAAATAAAAATGTTTATATTCTCGATATTTAGAAAATATATAACCTATCAAAAAAAACAAAACGCAATACAACTTCACTCCACTCCTTCTTTGGGCCATTACTATGATTATTACTTTGACTTGGAATATCTCAATAACGTTCCAATAGAACTTTATAAAAGACTCTTATTCCAAACCCTTACACAAAGCTTACCCAAACATAACAACTTAAATTTTACTCACTCTTCAAACTACGCAGAGGAAACACATTTATGCCAATTGATAAAAACACTGCAATCCAGCAACTAGGAAACAACTCTTCTATAAGTAATCAACAATCCTTGGTTAAGAAACTTCAAGGCCCTCAAATAAATAAAAAGATTACTATGGTTATCCCAGGTGGAAACAATCTTACTGAATACATTAGTAGGGAAAATCTGCCTTCTGCGATCTTTACTTGGTTGCGCAGATGCAGACATTTTAAAGATGTTGAAATTTCTTTTATAAACGATTATTCTAAAAAAGAATATGAGACAACAATGGTTGTAGACTTTAATACAAATACAAAACTCCCTCAATGGGAGATTGAAGGAAAAAAATGGCTGGCCGATCAAGTTTCAGAGGTTCTTCTCATGAAGAACGTAATGTCAGTAAAGGTCACTAAAGAAGGAATTAATGTGATTCTTGACAAAGAGCAATCTTTTGATTCCGAAAGTTCCGACTGGGAACCCAAACTAATTTTTACTCCCCACAGACCTACAGGATTTTAATTATGTCTTTATTTAAAGAACGACAACAAAGCGCAAAAAAAACAGTAGAGCTACAAAACAAAGTGCTCTCTCTTCAAATAGAACTTGAAAAGGCTTTAACAAAAAGCAAAAAAGATCAGAAATGTACTAAGTGTGCCGCCTTGGGCAAAGAACTTTCAGCTGCACAAAAAGAAGCAGGTGATTTTGCTACCCAAGTCAAACAACTGAACAAAGAGCTTAAGGAATTGCGAGTCGAGCCCAAAAAAAGCTCGAGCAAATCAACGACAGCTGGGCGTAATAAAGATGTGTAATTGTAAAAAGAAGAAGTCCTTAAGGGACCTTAAAGAAGTATTCGATAAACTAAATACAAAAACAAGCCAGCAACCCTCTACAGCCACTTAACTAGAGGTCGGGGTTGTCTTCAACAATCGAAACTCTTTTTTCTAAAGAAGCTAGTGTTTCTTTCGTGGTTTCTAACTCTAAGGTTACAGCGGCTAGCAACTCTGTAATCTGAGTTGCACTTGCAAACTGCTTTTGAACAGTTAACAGATCACGCACCCGCTCCTCTAGGTTAGAGATACGACGCATCGTTTGCTGGTCCAGGTCGAGTTTTAAGTCAATTCCCATACTATCCTCCAGTGCTGGTTTCGACGAGCTTGATTATCAACCCAGCAATAGCGCCACCACCCGCGCCCCAAGTAATTTTTTCAGCAACGCTGACTCTTAAAGCTGTAAGTTCTTGCTTTAAAGACTCGTCAGTTTTGATTAGGCCAGCCACTTCAACCTCAAGTTTTTCCACTTTAACTTTTGCCTCAGATTGAGCAATGGCAGACTTGTTTAGTTCTGCCAACAACAAGTCTATTTTGCTGGATAGCTTTTCGATATTTTTTTCCAAATTACTTTCAATTTCTTTCAATCGATACGAAACTAAATTCATATCCGGCAACGGTGTGTTCTGAGGAGGCATCGGACGACCCTTTCTTAAGACTTGGTGATTGTATAGCTTGCTGTATGACTAGAGTATACACCCGCCCAGCCCTGCATATCATCCGTATCTTCTGTTAGTTCAAAAAATATTTCCAAATTTAAAGCATCGTTAACACTCAAAATATCACTAATAAAACTTATTGACGAAGAGCCAGTAGAATTATCTAGCATTAATGATGAGCCAGACGTAGTACCGTCAGATATGTTTATTGTTCCTGCTGCAGTTTTTAAAGATATCTGCAACTTTTGCAGCAAGCCATTAAAGTTTAAATTAACGCTAATAGTATAGTTAGATCCAGCCATTTGAGGGAATAGAATAGGACTCACCACGATGGGCGCAACCCAAACGCTACTTTCTCCGCCCACATCAAGGTTTTTTGAACCTACCTCGCTATATGTATAGTTAATTGGAGACATACTAGATCCCACGCTCCCAGCAGTACCTTGAGGTCCTGCTTCTCCAGTAGCACCGTCTTGACCTGTCACCAATCCTAGACTTAGTCCTCCAAGGTTTAAATAACCGTCAACTATTGACGGACTAATGTAAGTAGCCCAATCAAAACTACTTACAGTCTCTTTTACGCCTTCATGATTGAAACTACCAATCGCTATTTTACACAAAGGCAAGTGCAAGCTTCCTGCATTGTAAATGTATTTCGTCGCTAAGCTTCCGCCAGAAGCATGCAATACGTCATTTTGGTAAAGGACTCTTTCTGCAGAGTCGATATCGTTGAAATAACTCAATATCGCTAGATATACACCGCTTCCTGTGCTTAAGCCTGTGTTGTTAAGACCTAACAGGTTTCTACAAATAATATTTGCTATATTGTGGTTCTCAATGTCTTCAGGGATATCGGTTGAACTAATATCTAAAGATGCAAAAGGAGAGTCGTCTCTGGTAACAAAAGCAACAGGACAGCTTAATATTTTGTTTTTTAACTCATTGTCTACTGTTGCTAAAAGGTCTGCAATCACATCGTATACACTGAAATTTGCTTGAGAGTATATGCTTGGATAAGTCGAACTCAATAAAATATCTTTTTCTCCTAAAAATAATTCTTTTAAAGGAGTGCTTAGAAAAGTATCACTAATGCAAATTCCGTAAGGGTAGTTTATTCCTGCTGCTTCTAGCACTGGCGCAGGGCATATATATAAGTTGTCTCCGTGCACATAAGGCCCTAATACCATTATCCTACTATAGCCAGAATGCTGAACTTCTATTCCGACATTCTTAGCTACTTTAGTTTGAACCGTCGAGGGTAGTAAAGGGTTTATTTCTCCAGTCAAGTTTCCTTCTGAATCTTCTGAAAAGTTTTTTTGCTCAGGAAGTCCAGCTAATGGTATTTCATAAAGACCCATATCTGTTCTGCAGACACCTAACAGCTTTTCTGGTTTGTAATAAACTCTTTCAATTCCGTTTTCGTCATTGTATTTTTCACTAACTTTCATGCTTCCGATTGGTCGGCTAGGATCATTAGTCGATATTTCATTCTCTAAAAGCTTTCCGCTTTTAGACGGGTTGCTATTTAAAATACTTCCAATACTAGTTTCATCAAAACTTTGAGACAGCAGATCTAAGCTTTGATTCCCTGTTAAAGGGACCTGCCCATTTGTTGAATAGGCAACCATTATTTTAAAATTAGGCTCTAATAGTTCTTTCATTTTGACGTCGAAGTTGTTTATAAAAACAAAAGGTACAGCGTTATACCCGCCGTGTATGAGTTGCTCCTTTTCGACACTATTTAATCCGTCTATATATCCAGACTGCTTAAGGTAAACTTCTGGTACAAATTCAATTTCATTAAAATTAGAAGTGTTGCCGCTTAGCTTGCTATGCCAAATATCTCCATCATAGATTAAATTGGCTCCTGCTCTAAACCTACTAGCTGCTCTTTTTGTTAAGTCAAGATTTTGGTCTAAATCAGCTGCTGATTGATCAGTTAAAGAATGCTCTGCTAGCCAAGCTTCTCTTATTTCAGACAAACTATAAACATCGCTTAAGGTAGAATCGTTGTTTCTAGTACCTACTCGTTGACCTATATTGGTTGTTAAATCAGGTAACTCGGGAATCAAACTATTTAAATCTTTTGGAACCCATGCACCAAGGTCTCCCTCTGGGCTGCTATCTTGATGATCGCTATCCCAGACTAGAACCTGGTCGTCAGCTAAGGTTCCGCCAGTGTCAACGTCTTTTAATTCTGTAATATGTTTAACTCTACCATCGTTTGGGTCTCTAGGGACCCAAGCTCCTGGAGAGGTATTGTTAGAGTCTGTTTGGTCCGTTACGGTTTCATCCCAAGTTAAAACATACCCATTTCCACGTTCTTCGCTAGCTATTTCAACGTCTTTCAATTCATCGATATACTCAATCTTTGTATCCGTATCAGTAAATATTTCATGAGGATATTTTGCTACCCAAGTTCCTTGACTCTCTTCGCTAATTTCCAGATCGGAATCCCGGACGCTGGTATCCCAGACCAATAACTGCCCATTAGCAGCTTTAGTGGCACCGTTCCCATCGTAATCCACATCTTTCAGCTGATATGCATATTCGATTCTATTAGAAATTCGACTATAAGGTATAGTGAGACTTGGGTACGTGCTGTCAGGGTCTTCTTCGTAAGCTGCAATCTGCTCGATAGCCATTCCCTCGGTTAACTGAGAGATAACATTATATATGTGTGTGCTTAACGACCAAGTGTATCGCTTGGCGGCATCTCCTTGGCAATCCAGGACATAACTTTGTGTTAACACTTCATTTTTTAAGCGCTGTATTTGATGCAAAATGCATTTAATAGATTCATGCAGCTCGCTCAAGTCAGGTGCTGCTTGTTCTATTTGAATAATCTTTGAAGTAAAGTTACTCAGCACCCAATCAAAAGACTCTTTAATAGTACAAGGCCTGCCTAAATCAACTTCATTGTTGATCTTCCAAAACAAGGGATGCTTTCCTTCACCATTTCCAAGATTCTCTGGCCATGTTATTGTAGTTTGGCCTGAGATTCCATAGTCTAAAACATCATACGGATACTTCAAATCAGACGCTAAACTTTTATAACTAGGGACAATCAAAGTATTTATAAAATTAGCTATTCGATTTATATCTTGATTGACTCTTTTTGAATTTAACGAAACCGAATCTCGACTTGAAGAATTCGTTAGTTTTTCTGAGGTAGGTCTAATAGTTTTATTAGCTTCAAATAATTTTGCCATCTTTATAATACCCTAACTTGAATTTTATCAATCTTTGGAGCTCGTCTTGGATCTTTAGTTTTTAGTATAGCTTTAATGTAGAGCAAGTTCCCATCTTCCGATAGATTTGCCCTATACGTTATAACAAACTCTTCTTGTTTTCCAAAACCACTCTCTTTGTTTACAACAAAATATGTCGCACCATCAAGTGAGACTTTTGCGTATTCACTTAAACTGTTACAGCGCTTAAGGTTTTCTAAAGAAGTGATCCTTAAGTCCGTAGCTCTTTGAGATTCAAACCCGAGAAAGACTCGGGCTCCTTTGAACTTGGCTTGATAGTCAAATCCTTCAATTAGAAACCGATGATCAAAAGGATAATTCGTACATTTCTTTCGCAATTCACGAACCGACTTGATATCTTTTTCTACGATTCGATTATTAAAAAATCGAGCCGCAATCTTTATAGTATGCTTTCCATATTTAATGAAGGTTGGACCTGATCGATTTTGCTTATCAAGAATAATTTCATCTTGATCTCCAAAATCAACTATTCGTCCTTCTGGAACTTTGCACTCAAAGGTGCAGCTAAACATGCTTCCATCTTTAGTCCATCCAGTATATAGTCCGTCTTGAGAACCGTTTTTGCTTTTGTTCAATAAGTTTCGCTTAATTTTTAAAGACGGAAAATGCACTTTGTCAGAATTCCCTGCAGGGACAAACAGGTTTATTATATCCTGATCCTCTGAAATATTTAAGCTAAGCTCATTTGTATCTAGGATAAAATCGTTTTCACTCATTGGATTTATTAAAGAGAAGTGCTTGAAGCTTGTGGCGTCCCCCCAGTTGTTCCCAAACTGAACAACTGGGTTGTGCTCCTTGTTGAAATCAGCGCGAATGAAATTTACATTATCTTTTGATAAATAAATATCAATACTAGTTTTGTTTGGAATCTCACAACAAGTACCTTTATCAATTTTTGCTATGGAATAATTGTAATCCTCACCCGCCTCATCCACTATACTATATGGACCCGCATAGAGAACACTGTCTTTAGACAAGTTGTATAACCTATCTATATAACCTATGTAGTCTAAACCAAAGTTATATACATACCCTAGGCTGGATTTAAAATCATAAGTTGTTTTTCTTAAAACCAATCTGATTGCTTTAATCTTTTGATCTATCTTTGACTGCTCATTATTTAATGTAATCAAGTTTCTGTCTTCTGACACTTTCCTGCTCATCCCATACTCGTCGACATGGATAAAATCTACTCCATTTAAAGAGTAGTAACAGTCTTCAGACAGTTGAGAGTTACTCTCTATCGCACTTGTGATATATTTTAGCTCATTAATACTTCTTTCGTTTGTAAAAGAAATATTAATAATAAACTCAACAATATCGTCAGGAGAGCTACTTGTGCTTTCTATACTAAAGAAGCTAGCATCCTCAGCGGTAATATTAGCAAAACTACCATTTATCTGCTCAGCAATCTTGTTGCCACGTCTATGCTTAACTGAATAAGAAATCTCATTCAAATTAATGTTAAACACTTGGATTTTCTTTGTGCCTATAGTAATTCTATTGTTATCTAAATGGAGTATATTGCTTTTATCGATATCTACTTTTGACAAATCTTTAAAGTCTTCTATAATCTCATAACTAAAGACATCATCTTCTTGGCTTAATAAAATTGAAAAGTTCAATTTTCTTTCCAACCCTTTATATTCGCTATTAAAGGTTTTAAGTGCTCTGAGCCTGTCACTGTAAATGTCACGCTGAGATTGTTTTGCTTCTTGAAGTTCTTGTAATAGAAAATTTAAATCTATAAAAGCTTTTTCAAAAGCAAGGTTGTATTTACTGGAGCTGCTTTCTTCATTTGCTTGACAGTAAATTTCCTTTTCAGAAGCTAGCAGGCCTTCTTTTTCAAGAAGTTCATTGGCTTCTAAAAGTTCTGAATAGAGAAAATTTACTTCGACCTGTTTAGGTGTTCTGTTGTTTTCTTCTATATATTTTTTTATTAAAAATTCTTTTATATTTTTATTCATGACATCTCCATCTTGACATCATATATAATCGGCGAATAATACTGTTCTAAATTTTCAATATTAAAGCTATCGAAAGAAGAAAACCAGACCATTTTTACAAGATCATTAGCAGAAGTAAATTCTTCAGCAGGAACAAGGATGTCGCTATCTCTAGTTTCAATATTGGCTATTGGCTTTATTATATTATATTCTAGCTCTAGATTCAAAAAGCTAAATTCTATTTGTGTAGCTACTTGTGTTGCTTCAGAGAAAAAGATTTTTCCATTTTTATAATCAACGCTATAATAGTAAGTGCCTTCTTCTTGTTTCTTTTTGAAGAAATAACTAATGGAGTAACCTTCAGTACTCAGGTCATCAATAGTAAGGGTTACGATCCTGTTGTCTACAACAACATCTGGCGTTATCACCTTTGCGCCTTTCATAACCCGCATCTTTATTTCATCTTGAATAAAAGGCAGCTTGTGCGTTGTGAAGACTACCTGACCGTTAGTTGCCTCTATGTTGGGTAAGATCTCTTTTTCAACATAACCCAAGTTCAACAGTTCATGCTTACCATTGAAAAAGGGAACCTCTCGCAACAGGCCGTCTGCAAACAGGTCTTCTTTGATCTTAACGCTATCCTTCAAAATCTGGGTTTTGCCAAAATCGAAACTTAAAGAATCTTCAGGAACTTCTTCATGATACACATCAAAAACAATCTGTGACTTATCAATAGCAATTCCTTTTATTTTGTTCTCTGTAGTTATCCAAAAGTTAAAATCAGTCAAAGCTACCGTTTCTTGAGAAGCATAATTAATAGTGTATGACTCGTTTTCGGTTAACTCGATACCTGCGATTCGGACACCTCTTCCAAGCTCATTACTCAATACATCATATTGAGAAGTGTCAACAAGAACTCCAGTCGGATCATAAATACTTATAGCATTTAAATCTATTTGCAATTCAGATAGTAGAAGTTCATTATTTATTAGCTGCCGTCGTTCAGAATTGGGGGTTTGTGCCTCACGTATTTGTTTTATTGAAATGCAATTTTTGCTTGGGTCAAAGTTCTCATCTATCTCAATTAGTATTTCATTCGACGTGTTTGTTATACTATGCGTTAATAATTGAAGGCTCATAAAACACTTTTGGTACGAGCCTGGAGTATCTGTTCTTATCCATACAGTTTCGCCATTCGCTTCAATAAAAAAACCATTGCCCTGACTCGCTATAAGGTCTCGGGACGAAACGTACTTCTCGCAAGTCTCATTATTAATGTTAATCGCTACTTCATTTAAGCCGATCTTTAGTAAGTTCAAGCTTAAAGGCAGAGAAAACTTGTTCAATATTTGGTGGGCCACTCCGATTTGAGTCCCTTGTCGAACATTCTTTCCTCGCCTATAAACTTTAGGCTGGAAAACAAAGAAGCCTTCTTTGTTATAATCTATAGCGATTTCATTTGGTGAGAAAAGTCTAGAAATGCTTCTTTGCTTAGCTTCCGTTTTAACACTTAGCTGCTGGTTGTCATTAATTATAATGTTTGAGAGTTTATCTGTCCTCTCTATTCGGTAATAAATTGCATAAGACTCTTTATCTTCATTAAGTATCAAGCTTGTATTGGAACAATCCTCAAATCCAGAATTATTAAATTTAATTTTTTTAATAATTCTCTTAGACTTATCTTCTTTCGAAGGGTGCATGCTTTCTGTTAGTCTAGCAGAATATGCAGTGATAGTATCGTCTATACGATTTTCTTTAAAGTAAACTTGGCCTTGAGGCAAAAATTTATGGCTATAAAATTCAATATTCTTTAAATCAATAGAGTAAAGTTTTCTATTATTGGTTGTAACGTATTCGTTGCAAGATAGATGTAACTCGATCTTTTTAGCTCGTACAGGTAAGTGATAAAAGTTGATCCCATCGTCTAGCCTATAACTATTACAATCCAGGTTTTGCTTGTTACGATTAATTAGCTTAAAGAGATTCGTTTTGTTTTCATACGAATCCTTAAACACAATATTTGTTATTCGCAAATTATTGTCCGCAAATTGTGGATTTCGCTTAAGGATGAATTGGTTGATAGTTTGCTCACTGAATAAATCAAACTCAAGAATAAGCTGAATTGGACCTGTATCCAGCTTACTGTACTGAAAGATTCGTTCACTGTTCTCTAACATCCGCTGTATAAGCTTGTTCTTTCCAGTAATGACGTCTCCTGGGAGACCGTTACTGCCAGTTAATATCTTTATGTCCCTTACAGAGAGCTTGGTGCTCTCACCTATAGGCAGGGTTAAAGCTCCGGCTTCCAAGTCGATATTCAGAGTATTACTTTGTGTCTGATCTATATTGCTGGTTGAGTTAAAGAACTCATAGAATAACACCTTAACTTGACTCTCAAAGTTGGCTAGATAAGCTATCTTCTGCTCTATTCGAGCAATTATTTTATTCAGTAGCTGCTTTTCCGTTTTCTCTTTATTCTCTAATAGCCGTCCTTCTTCTAAAAGGTGCAACTTGCTTTCTTCAAGCAAGATGTTTTTATACGAAAAGATTTCTGCAATATTTGAAAATAGATTTTCGTCTAGTTGGAAAAAGCTGGAGATTGTATTTCGATTAAGTTCTAAAAGCTCCATTGTTTCTTCGGGATGAATATTCCTGTATGTGCTATAAAGTATTTCATCAAGACTGCTTGCGTTTTGCAGTGAGAACCGTTGAAAAACTTTTCGCTCTATGTCGTTGCTGTAGTCGTTGATATAATCAAACATTGCTAGTTTCTCCTGCAACGGGCGTCTTCAGTCTTCTGAAATCGACTGCTGTATTTTGTTCACCGCTGTCTGCTTCTAACAAAAGAATAGTATAGTCTTTTATCATGTTGCTTCGGTTGTAGTTTGACTTGTTTCGAAAGATAAAAGTCGGCGCAAAACTATAAGCGTTTTTTTTGTTTTGGTACTCTATTAAAAGACTGTCGACGTCAACAAGAATATCCTTACTATATCTTGCAGGAAGGTTTGCGCTGTATTCGACAACAAAAACATCTTCTACGTTCTGAGTAACAGCGTTGGCCAGGATAATTTCTGAAGAATAAAAGCTGTCACTACTACCTCCAGTACCTTCGGTTTCTAAAACATAGTTTGCAGGATCTAGTGCTTGACCATTTTTTTTCACCACAAGCTGAAGTGGTGATCGGACAATTGGAAAAGTTAAAGTTGCACGCTTTCTTTTTATCACTAACGCTTCTTTTACTTTATCGTTCTCCGGGATTGGTACGAAATGCTTTTCGCTAAGGTTGCCTTCTTTATAGACCAGAAGTTCTAATTGTTTTTCTATAAAACAATTTTCGTCTGCTTCAATTTGATTCACTCGAAGCTCAACACTAGTTAACCCCGTACTGCTTGTATACTCTGCATCTCTAAAGAAACTTTTTTGTTTATAAGTTTTATATAGAAACTCTATATGGTCAACACTCAAGTCAAAAATTTTAATAATCTCATCAACAGATTCGTCTTGTTCGACAGCGTCTGTTTCTTGTAAAAGAATATTTACATTACCCTCTCCAGCAATACTTATATCACTATAACTTTTTCTTTGAGTTAATTTAATTTTAAAGGAATTCGTTGTAACTTCATTTAAGTAAACTTCTTTTTTATTAAAGAAGTCTCTTGTATACAATGGGACTATGGGTTTGTAACTCATAGTGTCTTTATCAAAATATGACAAGTCGTCGTTTTCTACAACAACAGGCAGACTACTGCCCAGGTCAATAGCTATCTGATTGAAGGTTTCGTAACGAGAAAACAAAAACTCTATTTCTAGAAAAACTTCTAAGTCGTTTACTTGAGCGTTATTCTTTTTAACTTGTTTCTTTGAAATAACGTAATGGAATTTTTTATCTTTTCGAAAGAGATAATCAGCATCAAGAGAAATGTTTTCAACTCTGTCAGTAATGGTATCTGACCGGCTTCTATTCAACAGGCTGCATCTGTATGGTAGTATTGTTTCTACTTGTCTGTAGCTGCTCTCGATACAGCCGTTTTTATATTCAGCCTGATAACTACGCAGGAACTGGCTTTGTGTTTTTTTATCGTTTAGGCTTTCTATGTCTTGGAAGCCTCTCTCTTCGAAAGAACTTTTTCTAATGACTTTGCTATAGTTTTCTTTCGCTTTTATTACAGTGGCCTGAAACTTATCAAAAACTTTCTTATAGTCAACCTTAAGACTGTTTAAGCTAGACTTAAAATAGTTAGACTTTTCATTAAGGGTTTTGCTTAACAGATCTTTTAATTTAAAGTTAAAAAATAAAATCGTTTGAAGTTCTTTTATTATAGAGTTGCTGCCGCCAGCAGTAATCACACGACCTCTTCTTGGAATATAATACTCTAAGTTAGAATATAAGTAGTTTTGATTTCTATTCAACAGCAAGTAAAGCTCTTGATTTGCTTCAGAAAGATAATCTAGGTTCGCCCTATACTCAATCGTAGCCCTGTTCAAGTCAGTTAAATTTAATATCATATGAGTTTACCCTTGATCATCCAAGCATTATTCTGACATGAGGTCGGCGCCAGCTTCAATACCAATAAACAATCGCTTGAAGATCGCTATCGTATCACTAGGGGCGAATTGAATAGAGAATTCAATCAATGCCCCTTCTTCATATCCGTCATTATCAGGGCCTATTATTATTCGATTTGAATATGCACTTCCGCTATCATTATTAAAATAGACCTTATTCCCATCAAGAGTAATGCTCAGCCCTTCGTCGGGGGTTGCTGCTGTGTTCATGCTCTGGATGTCAGCTAAACTGCTATAACGACTCAACTCAATAGGAAACCTGTAGTCACTAGTGGAACTACTTTCCGTCAAATACAGGCCGATATTTTTACACTTTACATTTACTCGTGCACATACCGGAACTCCAGCAGGAGTATTTAGCATTTCGCTTAGATTGGGCATGTCTCTGTCAGAATACTCGTTGTTCAAAGCGTTATTATGAAAAAAAGAAAGCACGTTCATTCAAGTTCTCCTTATTCTTATTCCTGCTATTTCAGAAACTTGTTGGCGAAATTCATAGTAATAAAACACATTTACAATATCGGCATCAATAGACTCATCTATAAATTCAATCCTATCTCCTTCAGGGCGCTCCAATAAATCAAACTCTTGTACTATTTCGCCTTCATTGTTTACCTCAGAAACTATCCGTTTCAAAGTATATACCCCAGGACCTTCCCAACTCATTGTTACTTTAACCTTATCTTCTTCGGAGTTACTTAAGTCAATCTCCAAATCGTAATAGTCCCAGTCAAAAATGATCTCACTGCTAACATGAAGCTTACTTTTGATAAGATCATAGAGTTCCTTTTCTTTGTAAGCACCCCCGAATGTCTCTAGCAGATCAATCGGCAAGGATATATAAAGAATATTATTATCTTGATAAACTTGACCGCCCTCTCCGTAACCAAACTTCGATTGTAAAATTTTCCACTGTCTTTCAACGAACTCAGAATAGTTCTTTTCGTCTACTGGAGTCCTATCTTTAATGGAGAACTCTGTAACTTCGTCTAAATAATCAGTCTCCCTGTAAGAGATTTCTCCCAATTCTAAGTATTGATAATCGTTGTTATATCCATAGCAATATTTAGACTTGAATGAATCGAGACTGGTTTTTATAACAGTTTGACCATTATAAATCAGATGGCCCTGATTGCTTTTAATTTCAACCTTTAGTGTTTCATCTGAACAACTTAGTATTACATCATCCTTGTTTAAGTAGAGCCACTGGATGCTTTTCTCTAGCGCCGTCATGTTTGGCTTTAAGTAAAGGTAATATCTTCCTTCAAGAATTCTTGGATTTGCTATTGGGTTTAAATCTATATCTGTTAAAAAATAGTTTGTAGCTTTGTGGTGAAAGCTACAATAGATTTCTTCGTTACTTTGAATGCTTTTTTCTAATTCTACAAAGCCACTTTTTTCATCTACAGAAGTTACACCAAGTTCGTATTCCATAGTGCTGTCTTCTATAGGGTTTCCAATGAGTTCAGGATTGGAAGTTATCCCTCGAATAACTTCCCCTGATATAGTTTTTGTTATCACAGTAATGTAAATGTTTTTTTCTGGAGCGTGTAAGATATTCTTGATTGGCAACTTGATAATATGGCTGTTGGACTGGCTACTAACTAGCTGACACCGCCTATTGTATAGTTTTATTATTCCGACTTCTGGATCAAAGTTTTGGCTTAAATATTCTGAAATATAGTATTTGAAATTCGAAAAGAAAAACCCATTTTGAATTTTCAACCCCCAAGGAGTATCTAGACTTACGCTATCAGGAGGCAACAGCTTGATTATGTTGTCGCTTTTTGTTCGGAGATACAGCTTTTCAAAATTAACATCGCAAGACTCTTCACTAGACAGGCTGATATTAAATTCATACATGCTTCCGACTTGGTTTCTTGTGTACCCTGACTGAAGAAACTCTCCCGTATCTAAATCAATGTCTCTCCAAGAGAACTCTCCAATACTTTCTGTATTGGAAAGCAACTCATTTACCGGATTCCCCTCTTCATCAATTCCTGTTACGTAATAAAGCTCATAGCTGCCATTTAAAAAATTGAATTTATTTTCATAGTTATTATATAAAAATCCGTTTACTACTTTCCATCCATTACTATTAATGGACTCTCCTTCGACAAACTCCCCGTACTCTCTTTTAGAAAGAGTTACTTCTGTATCTGGTTTGAATTTTCTTGAATGCTTAAACCAGAGAGGCTCTTTATTGCCATTTGTAATGTTCGTCACATATATCTCTTTAAAGGGAACTTTAAATATTAAATTATTTTTAGTCTCTTCAAATTCAAGTATGTAATTAATATTGTTCCTGGGATGCTTCCAGCTCAAGTCTTTGATAAACAGATTCTTTTGAGGCGTCTGTGGCTCTGAGCCAATAAAACTAATCATTGTCGAAGCTGCATCAGTGTGCTTGTTGTAGTTTATATACTCGGTATGTGCTGTAACAAAAGAAGTTACTCCTATGTCTTCAACCCTATCTTCGGCATTGTTATGTAGCTCTAAATTCAAAGGCATATTTATTGCAGCCCATCTTTGTCGCTATCTAACAACGTAAAGGATGGAATCAAACCAATATTAATTATCATTAAGTTTTGATTTTTCATTTCTTCAGTAACTTCAAAAAAGAAATTAACGCCATAAATTGCAGACTTATGGACTACGCTGGTATCGTAGAAGATTTCCGGATCGTAAGGTATCCTGAAAGTACCTTTTACATCTGGGTAAAAGGCATTATCTGAAAAATAGTCCTCTGAGTACCAATGGTAATCTTTTCTATCACCTGTACTTCCCTTCCAGGTTGACCATGCGTCATCCAAAACCTCTCTTTCATTCACCGAATTAAGTACAGAGTCATAAGTTAAAATATCCCAATTTTTTAAATTCAATCCATCAAAACTAAACCTGTAATTCTTTTTTATAAAAGTTTCTTTAAATAAGTAAACTTTAAGCAAACTGCTCAAGTCAATAGTTTCTAGTTTTGTACTTAATGTTTCCAAGCCATTAATCACAATAATTTTTGTAACTTCATCTTCTTCTATAATAGAAGATATTTCGTTTGCATTATTCCGCGTAAGATAATGTGTGTCAATATAGTCTTCCTTTAAGTTTCTAAAAACGATATTTTGCTCACTGTTTGGTTCGATAAAATCCAGAATCAAATTTGGAAACTCTATAAACTCTTTTATCTTATAGCCACTATTATACTCACCACTATTTATTCCTCCAGCTTGGACATGCATAGCAAATTTACCAGCATAATAGCTTTTATTGTGGATATCTTTTTGAAAAGTATTAAAGGACCATTTTTGTTTTTCTCCTAACGAATCGCTGTAAGTTCTAGGAAATACTAAATACTGAGTGTTGGAGCCAATCCAGTCACCTTGTATCTGATTTGTTATAGTTTTAGCTTTGCCGTTTTGAGTCAACTCATAACTACTTGTAACGTTAGTAGTGTTGCTTATCAAACAATTAGCGGCACTTTTATTTTCAACACTTGTTTCTGGATAGCCTTCGTGTGCAAATGCAAGATTGAAGTCCCTATCAATATCATCGGAATCGTCTAATGACTCACTGTACACCCCGACAAAATCATACTGTATTCCCGGGTGCTCATGGCTTTTGCCTATCCAACATAATTCTATTTTAAGATCACCATCATTTAATAGTTCGTAAATCTTTGACCCGAGGACATTCTCTTGATTGTTTCCTGATGTATCATTTTCTGCAGCTGTCGTAAATAGCCTGTTTAAGTTAACTTGAGCTTCTAATCGTGCAAAATGTCTTAACTTTGCATTAGCAAAACCATTGTAATCTTCGTAAGAGTATTCTCTTCCATTTACAATTTTATAATCATAAGAGTTACCAAAATCAAGATTTTCATCATAAGTACTTAGGTTTGAATCTCTTAAAAATGGTTTTAACCAGCTTGTGTGAGGTGTATTTACGCCTTGCCCAAGCCTGTTTCCGCTATCTATTAACGTTACTTTGACACCCCAGTTGCTTTGAATGTAAGGTAAGTACACTGCGTGCGACAAAGTCTCATCAAACGATACAGCGTCATCATCTATAAACGAAACCCCATAAACTAAATTTATTCCAAATTTAAAATATTGGTCATTGATTGAAATATCGCAAGCCTCTGCTTCTATCATTGCACTTTTAAGACTAATACTTATATCGATGCAACTAGCGTTAGCTTGGCTGCTGTTAGGATAATATGACGGCCTATTGTCGCCTGGAAAATAATAGCTGGTAGAATCCGCCAGTCCGGTATGTAAACTACTCCTGTATAAGGGGATCGCCCAGTCATTCCCCGAAACAGAAGGATTGCTTTTGAAATGATTTGTATTATTAGGAGCTTCGCTCTTGTTCGTTACGTTTGAATTAAAAGTGATAATTTGTTTTGCTTTATCCGAATACGCATTAACAGCTTTAATTGAAATTAAACCTGCAGCATAAACATCTACATCAGTATTAGGACCCCATGTGCCTGCATCAAAAAAACCATCTGCATGAGTTAGCTCTTTTGCTTTTTTGTATTCAAAACTAAAACTGCTTTCAACATATGGCAAGTAATGAACAATTGTTCTTCTTAACCCGATACTACTACTCAAAACTCCTATTTTTACTGCAGAGTAACTGTCTTGATCTCCGTCGTAAACTTCTCTTATTAATTCTGAATACGGCGTAGAAAAATAATATTTACCGTCTGGATTGAAAACCTTAGTTTCTTCATTGGCCATCGGTGTTGGGAGCGTTTCTAAAAGTCCACTTGTTTTGGGCTGAAAGGTCAACTTAACTTTCGGAGAATAGATAGTCCTGTCTGCTTTAAAGACCTCTTTGCTTAACTTTGATATGTCGTTAAACGGTACGTATGCTTCTGTCTCTCCATCAGTCAGGAACTGTTTATTTATCTCCACATCCCTTCCACTGAATTCTTTCTGTGGATAGTCTAACGAACCGTATGCATTGATAGTTTTTTCAGAACTAATAATATGCATTTGTTTTTGATTAAAAGTTGCATCTTCTTCAGTATTTGAATCTAAATATTTCTGTGTTAAAAATAAAGTATCTCCCGTTCTGAGTAGTGTTCGATCAGTCTGCCCAGGATTTCTATCGTCCATATTATTTATTACAAGGTAGCCAGCAGCTTTTTTAATATACGTTTCAGGATTTAAAAAGACCACCTTATGGGAACTAGTTACATTTGATAAGCTACCCTCTATGTCTGTATCAGAGGTACCATTAAATAAAACATTACCCATTAAGATATCGCCCAGCATGGCGTTATTACCATTCTGAGTGTTAGTATCTGTTTGATAACCATGTCTATGCAGGTACATTGGGAATTCATTCCCGGGGATGCTGGATGGTCCAAATTCACCTGTAACGAACTTACCTACGAGATCTTGAATACGAATAAACGGTTCTCCAAAAGAACCGTCATGCCGATGGTTGAACATCTTGTTTCGAAGATCATCTATACTTGTGGTTATATCCGTACCTGTAAGTATCAGACAAAAATCCCTGTCATCGTCCTCGCATAAATTTGCATCTTTAATATAAAGTTCTTTACTGTTTAAATATCCATAAGTAGCCGTTAAGTAGATCTCTCCACTAATCAAATCTTTTAAGTATACAAGACCTTCAGGCAACTCAATTATTTCCGAATTGTCTACCGCTTGAAACTTACCCTGATACCATGTAGGAAATTCGAAGTCTTTGTCTTGATTGTACTCGTCATCAAGGCTTTGAATTTCAGTAACATTTAAAGTGGTGGCGCCAGATTGCTGGGAAGTTATTTTATAACCAGTCAGGTTTATATGATAGTCATAACCTGTAGCCGGGGCTGCAGGACTAATAACTCCTGCTCCATTTTGGTTTGTTCCAGCAAACCTAATCTTTGCATTCTGGTTGGGGTCTGGTATTACGTTCCAGCCTGATTCAAAATAATTTATACCACCTTCTATTAAGTTCCCGTTAACAAAATATGCAACCTTTAAAGTCGCTCCTTCGACCAATTCAAAGTTAGGATGCAAGTAGATAATACCAGCTTGGGTTGATGTTTCTTTTTTAAAAGTGTCCGAATCAACGCCCCAGCCAGTCGAAGCAGTTGAATCGTTCAATATAATATCGTCGCCTCCCGCAGGAACCTTAATCAAGGTAATAGAAGTGATACCTTTTCCACACTTTAGTATAATCTCTTTTTTTCCAGCTATATCTGACTGTACAAAAGTCTCAGACAGGTTACTTCCAACACTAGTCCCTTTGAACATTTTAGGATTTAAATTAGAAGCAGGGCCAATCAACCTACCAATTGTAGCTATGTCTAGGCTTCTACCATCTTCAGTGGAATGTGGATTCCACTTAGGGCTTAATGGATCATCAATAGAACGCCCGTACATATCTCCTATAGCCCTGCAAATGTTTTCTATTGAACGACTATAGTACTGGTTCATCGCATTGAACTTGTCTGCAGTTGGGCGCTCTCCTGCAACAAACCTAATTATATTACTTGTTAGTATGTTTAGCTTATCGCTCATTTTATTCCTCATTCTCTACAAAGAAATTTATTCTATTTTTATAAAATGGATTAACTGTCACTAGCGCAGGATTATTTGCTACTTCTTGATTGAATATATATTGCGCTTCGATCTCGTTAACAGTTAAAAAGTTTGAACCACCCAAGCCAGATTCTAAATTATCCGATGTAGTCATTATCTTAAACCCTGAGTTCCCTTTTAGATAGTCAGGTAAGGTGACTAACACTTTGATAGTGTTAGACTGTATCGTTCGGCCTGTTGCAGGATCAATAACTTCTGCCCAGATTCTTGCGATTCTACTAAGAAAAATTTTGTATCCTGCAACCAAATTAGTTGGGTCTGTCATGCTGGGTTTTGGCAACAATATATTCGAGTACCTTATTGTAACAGTGCCGTCCGGATTGACCTCTATCGCAGGTCTGATCGGCCTTAAAGCTAGCTCTCCCTCGTCAACATACATAACCTTGTCATAAGAAAAACCTTTTCTAACTTTTTCTGGATCAAACACGGTTTCATTTCTTTTATACAGTTGAATTTGTGCTCCAGGAAGAGAGAAAGGAAAATCCCCATCATTCATGTAAGCCCTTTTTAGAGCGATAGTATTTTTATCGATTATCTTATCGACTATTATTTTCCAAACTCTTCCTTCGTTTTTAATGAAGCCTAAGCAATAATTGATCAATAAGTCCTGACAATTATGATTGGAAACAAAATCATCAAAATCCCCTCGCGATGAAAGAGCGTCATACTCAAGGTAAAGCATTTGATTGGTAAAGTACTCTTCTAGATTAGGAAGATTGTTTTCTAAATTGATATAAATATATTTATCGTCCTCGTCAGAGAGACTGCTTATTTCAGATTCCCACCCTAACGACCCATAAAAAGGGTCGTCTTTAGCAATTTGAAAAATATTAGCTTCTGAGTTACCACTTCCAATTGAATTCGCACCAAGAGTTATTAACGTATCGCCATCTTCATGCGTTATGGTTTCAATCAATACGTGATTGGACTCTTCACTGTAGGGCCAACTGTAATAAGTGTACGCTTCTCCGTTTTGATTAGTTGTCGCAACTGCAGCTCCGCCCTCAGAATTGAATTTACCTAGGTCACAATAAAAAGTGACTAACGACTCTTTCACAGGAGTGTTGTGAGTATTATAAGCGGTTGCTGTAATCTTTGTTGCAGCGCCACCCATGTATAAGCTTTTATAAACGTTATCGTTGCCTTTCGATAAGTTGCTTTTTAATTCCAATCTAGAAATGTGTCGTTCATAAGGGTTTATTTCTAAAATGCCGTTAGAGTCAATCTTTCGATAAGGCTTAACGTCTGAAGTCGTCATTCGAGTAGATGAATCAAACTCATAGTCAATCCTAGGAATTGCTTTATATCCGATCCAAAGGTTACTGCCTGTGGTGAAGTTTGCACCTTGTTGTAAAAATCTTACTTTTGTTCCTTGAACAAAAACAGCGATATCAAGAAGCTCTTCTATAAAAATGCTATCTTTAGTTCTTTCTTTATAAGTAATCACTGTTCCATTGACAACTATTTTTCCAGAATCTAGTGGCCAGCTGCTTAAGTCTTCGTAGAATTGTAATCGATTTTCAGCAGGATAATAACCAAACAAATAGAAATCTTTTTCAAGAGTTTTATTTATTAATATTTTTCCATTAAAACTATCCACTATGAACTCTTTTTGCCCCGTAAACGAAAACTCAGAGACCCTATCCCAATAGGCAATTGTAGAAGACCCGTCGGGAGACAATGTCTCTTCTATCAAATCCACATCAACTATAGGAAAATATTCTGAAAATATAATAGATCTATTTTCAGAGCCAATGCCTACAAATTCAAAGTGCTCAATCAACTCGTTATTTATATCATAGTCAAAACTATCTTTAATTAGACCAACTTGTTTTGTGAAAAAAGTATTTACCTTTAAGTTTGTGAAATCGTTTTCTTCGTCATCGGTAAGCTTATAACAATAATCAAATTCACCAAAGTTTGTATCTACGTACGAATATTTCATGTACGGAATGTTTACAAAATACTTGTCTCTCTTAAAGCTTGTAATGTTGACATTACTTGCACCATAAGGCAGTTGAAAGTTATAATCTAGGACCTGCACGTTTACGTCGTTTCCGTCTTCATCTTCTTCAGTACCAAGGACATAAGTCTTTTCTAGAAGTTTTGCAGAACTGTAATCGGAATAAAGAGTTTTTTCCAACCAATAAATACTGTACGTCCCTGTAGTTATTTGTGGCAACCACTTACTCGTATAAGTTCCGCTATACTTTTTCTTAATCTCATTCAAGGAGATGCCTTCTAGAGCCGCGCCCTTCCAACTGCTTCGTACACTACCTTCTTCTAGATTATATTGGTAGCCTCCTAGACTGTTTTCAATTCTTCTATAAATATCATTTAGATCTTGGGGAATACTTCTTGAGTATCTCCATCCTGTGACGTTCATGTTGTCTGAATAGATGCCCGTAGCAGGATAAAAGAATATTTTTTGTTTAATGTTTGATTCTATTATAATAGAATCTTCACTATAAGCATTGTCTGTAAGGTCTGGCTCTACAGGTCCGCCCAAACCTTTTAACAATAAGCTCCTAACAAAGCCTAGACCCCTGTCAACGATAGACATTATTAATCCTTTGCAATTCTACTGTAAGGATTTGTGCTTGTGGCCGCTCCTTGCTGATCAAAAAGATCAAATTTGGCTATTGCATTGTTAGGGTTACGATTTTCAGGAGTAGTGGTTTTGTCAAAAATCAACAACGAATCACCATCAACCACCCAACTGCCCTCTTCTATTGCCAATATCTTGCTTGTTGTTGTTTCTAGCAGTGCGGCGCTAGTGCTTAAGCTATCAGCTGAACTTTGAAGAATGTCAACAAGCTCTGGCAAGACGTCATGGCGCTCCACCCTCATGGTTAAGTAGCGCTGATCTTGCGTTTCAAATCCTGTTTTTATTTTAATAAACAAAGACCTCTTTATGGTTGCAACGTGAGCGTTGAGGTCGAGGTAAGGGGTGCCAGGTGTAGCTATGGTTGCCTCCCAAGTGGCCCAATCGAAGAAAAAGACGTAAACACCATCTCCAGCATCTTTTAAAAAAAGATTAGTAGACGCCAAAATAGCTTCTGGAAGATTGATTCCATCAGGAACAACTTTCATTAAAGTTATTTCAGGATTCATGTTAGGAGCAGGCACTCCTGCTTCACTCTCTAGATAAAAACTATATACGCCTATGCTCATAGCTACTCTCCCCAATAAGTGTTTTGTTTTTCTAAAATTTTATTAATTATCTTAGCGCCTTTTTGCGTTAAGTTTCCATTGGTATCTTTAATTAAGTTTTGGAACTCTAACTCATTGCAAGGAACAGCAACGAAGGGAGTCCACGTAGCTAAGATTGGAAAGGCCTTATACTCTATAAACCCAAGCTTCCCTGACTTCTCGTCTCTATTTATTCCTGAGTCGTCTAGATAAGCTTCTTCATCACTGTTCCAAAAAGTAAAATCCAAGGCATTGGCTCGAGGAGATTCGTTGAGAATATTGTCCACGAACACGTTCAGATGTAACTTTGCTGTATTCTGCTTTATCAAGTTCTTACTGTACAAGAACTTCCAAGAATCATCCTCTTGAAGTATTGTAACGCTTAAGCCTTGAATTGCCTCTAAGGACTGTACAAGATCAATTAAAAACTTAGAGCTAGCAAAATCAACTATAGTCTCTGTGCCTTCAATATTAACTCTTATTGCTTCATTCGTTATCGAAATGTTGCAATTTTTTTTATCCTGTAAAGTAACATCAACTAGACAGATAGGCTTTTCTTGCCTATCTGTCAGGTAGCCTAAAGATCGCCAAAAGCTTTCGTTGTCCAGTTCATACAAGTCTTTATATGCTCGCATTACTCTTTGTCTATAGTCCCCTATAGGTTCGTCTTGTTTTCGCAACAAATTAACGTAAGCGCCAATTTTATCGATTGATACAGGGTTGATGTTTCGTCTTGCAATTACACGATTACTCATAGATTACCTCACAAGTATAATCGGTCTCATCTTGAAAATTAATAGTGAATACAGCATCTTCGAGTTTGTCCTGTGTGAAAAGCACCCCTTCAGACCAATTAAAAAAGAATCTCCTCAAGAGTTCCTTTACCTTGTAAACCTCTTGGCTTTTTAAAACCAAGAGTTCGTTCGTAAAAGTTTCAAACGCAAGCATATACTTCTCTTTGTTTACTCCAGGCAAATCGTTTAATTTATAAAGCCGTTTAGCTGTCATTAATGGCACTAAGAGAGAACTCCGAGTGCATCTGACTTTTCCAGAATTCGCTTTCACTTCTTTTTCTATCACTTTTTTTAATTCAAGTTTCGAGTTAACATTTATCTCTTCTTTGAACGAAACCACGTAATAGTCATACTGACCATATTCATCTAAGATATCTGAGAATCTAAAATTAACAGCATTCTCATAGTTATCAATTCTGTCGTTGCCGCTTCTATAAGAGATTTCATCACTCCAAAGGTTTTGGCTATCCAAGAATTGTGGTTCCCACACTGTGTCTGCGATTACAGTACTTGGCTTGTGCCTTATAATACAAAAACGCTTAATCCCTTGCTTGGGACGAGAAAGTATCAAGTGAAGATGCGCAGTCTCATTTAGAAAATAAAAGTTTTTCTCTACCTCTAGATCCAGATCTAAGTCTTTTGATTCTAAGATCAGGTTTTTATACGTAAGCGCAGGGCGCTCCAACTCCCAGATGTATAGATCTTTATTCGTGTTAATACCATACAGTACTTTACGACGTCGATCATAGGCTATGTTATCGACTTTTGCAGGAATTCCATTAGTGTCACACAACGTGCTTTTGGTTAGAAGTTCCTCTCCAGAACTTTGGTCGGTCAAGTTGTTCTCATTAAAGAACAAGTAATCCTTTTTGAAAAATGAATGAATATAAGCTAAGTGAGAAACACTCTCTTCGTTCACCAAAGAAATCTTGAGGTTATTTTCAATGTGGCTGTCTTCTCCATAAACTCCTGCAAACGAATTAAAGTCCGCAATAGACAGAGTGTCTGGTAACACGAAGGCGTTGCCTTCAAAATCATAATTCTTCAAAGTAATTAAACCATTAAAGCCTATAAACTCAATAGCAGGTCCACCTACAATGTCTCTTTGCTTTATGTATTCTGACTCTTTGCTTAAGGAGCAGATTTTAATGAATTTATTTTTAGTTATATAAAGTTTTTTCTTTTCTATTGAAATGGTCTCTTCGATACCCTTTCCGAAGTAATCTAGTCCTCGGACAGTAATAGAGTAAACCTCTTGCTTGTACTTTCCTTCTGTCTCGTTTATTACCGTTCCAAAATCTTTTTGGACTTCAGTGTTGAGAAAAGAGTCAATGCTTCTGCAATCAAAAATTAAATACTTTTCCTGTCTCTTAAAATCGTACGACCCCACCACTTGCCGCAAACCTTCAGTAACAACAAAAGTGTCTATAATATTTGAGTAGTTGGTTTTGATTTTTTCAAGACTAACGCTTTCAGGCAGATCCAAGTTGTATCTATTCCAAGTATCATACAAGCTTAAGTTACCTGAGCTGTCTGTAAGTGTAATAGAAGCTATTCTTTTTCTACTTATATTGATAGGATAGCTTGGTAAGTTTACAATGAAGGAGTTGCTAAAAGTTAAAAGCGGATAGTTCTCTAAAACTTTTCTTTGATCTTTATAATTTAGGCCTGCTTGTCGAGTCTTTTCCAAACGTTTACCAATGACGTCTAAGAGGATATTCCCTACAGCCGACTGGTCGAATCTTACTTTCGACCAGTCAGGAAATTGATTGCTCATTGTTTTCCCAAAAAAACTCATATTCAGTCCTTGCTAGGTGCGGCCGGTTGTATCGGAACCAGACCTCGTGAGTCTGTTGGGAATAGTGTTGGTTATTCTTGGATTAGATATGGTGATATTTATACTTGGAGTAGCTAACGTTTCGTCTAGCCCCAAAGAGACATTGGCTTGAGAGTGTGGATTCAAATCAACACCACCAGCACTGGCTGTCTCAAATCTTTCGATCTTATCAACACGCATATTTGTAAAATTACTTATCGTTCCAGAAGGCTTTTGGACATTAAAGTTGGCTAAAATTAACTGGTACGTTGTGCTTAAGGAAATCGCTCGCCTGAATTCCATTTCTTTTAGCGAGTCTCTAATAAAATTAGAGATTGTATTTTTTAGCTCAAGCAGTTCTTGCTCGTTAAGAACACTCTTTGACACCAAGTTTAAGTCGAAAGTCAGAGTAACCTCTCTTGGTAGAACTATTTCGATAGCCTGTCCAGGGAATTTGAATTCAGATATTATCTGTTGAACCTTCACGAGGTCTTCATTAGATACCTGTCCGTATCCATGCCCCTTTACTACTACTCCTAAAGTTCCAATTCCATAGTAAGATTCAATTAATTCGAAATCAAAAATCGATGGTTCATTTAGTATTCCGGCAAATAGTGCGCTCTTGTTTAAAACAGATCGAGATTCTAAAAATCGCAGCCCTCTAAATCTAAGGCTAAAATCAGATTCTTTGTTTGAACCGTTTGAAATATCGTAAATATTTCGTACTTTCAAAGAATCTATTTCGCTCTGGCTGTAATTGCTAAAGTCGATATGCCTCAGACTTCCTTCGGTGCAATTGTAACTACTACCTACGTTTTCTGCGATAATTTCAACATAAGCCAAGTTTGAATCCTTTGACAATACTACTTCTTCTGTAGTCACAAAGTTAACAGAATCAAAAAATGGAGTTAAGCTAACCCTTGTTCCAGCTGGAATTAGAATGTCACTATTCTGGTTAATTTCTCCAAAAGAATCACCCGCATAAGCGGTGAGCTCTAGCCATTCACTTTTTGCATGCCGCGCAGGGAAGCGTGTAATATTAAAAGCGTTGAAAAGGTTGTCTTCTAGAGCGTCCCCCGATAAGTTTTCTATTTGTTCGTTTCGGAACTCAGATAACAATTCTCTTTCAACAGCTTCTAGTTCACTACCAATGATTTCACTAATTATTCTTGCGAAAGAATCTCGATTAGCATTGGTTAGGCCCAGCCTTGTGCTCAGTTGTTCTAATATTGTCTCTCTTGAATATGTAACTAGCTCTGCCATATTTCACCTTCTGGGACATTAACAATCTTGGGTATAATCCGATTGCTGCGTAAATCATAAGTTATATCGATTGCGATAGGCTTATCAATAAAGTCATTCTTTGTTATTGAGATTTTAAGAATCAATGTATTGTAGTTTATGGGCAGGTTAAAGATCGCTATATCTTCTGTATTTAATAAGCCATCTTCAGTTAGCATCGACATGATTAAATATTTTATTGCACCAATCAGTCTGTTCGAAAGCCTGTCTCCCATAAAGTCCGAAATATCCAAGCCATAGAACTCTACCAGCTCAGAGTTGTTAAGCTTCCAGTCTTCTGAACGCGTTTGCAGCCTATGCAAAAGTGTATTTTTAAAAGCTTCGTGATCTGATTCTCCGCAGATGTAAATTTCGTTATCTTCTATATGCAGGTCGCCATTTTCTTTTAGAAAAATATTTCTCATTGCATGGCCTTTCCTGCAATAAGAAGACTTCCCACTCCAACAAACGCCTTAAACTGATCAGCTATATTTATTATTGGGGCTATGCTTTTTTTTGGTAAAAAAGCATGAGCAAGAGGAACGAAATCTGCTGGACTGGACAGGTATAAAAACCCAGGGCCATAAACAATATTGCTATTCAGCAGTATTGGCAACCCCGTTTCGGTTTGAATGTTAACTCCATGCTGTGAAATTTCGACACCATTCATTTTACTAAATCCTGAATATAAACTAATGCGGTTCATATCTAATATCATGCCGCCCAAGCATAAGTCATTAAATTGTGCTTTTAAAATTTTTGCTTTCATTTTTAGCCTTTTTCAAAGGAGACGTTTATTTCGCCTGGACCACCAGATGAGTTTTTGTTATTTTTCAGCTGGCTTTCATAATCAGTACACATTCCTCCAAAGAACGACAAGCTTCTATATCCAGGAATTGAAGCATCTTGAACCTTTCGTATCCTATCCCCATCCAACTTAACCTTACCGTTAAGAATTTTCAAGCCTTCCCTCTCTGTAACTGTTACCGTTACTTCTCTTCCGATGATATTTTCATCAGTTCCTTCCAGGCTTCTTAGATTGGCTTCCCCGTCTTTCCATTTAACTGCGTATGCTTCACATTTTTGAAACGGTATAACAATTAAAGTCACACCATTTGGAAACGTCTTATTTAGAAATATTGTTTCTGGCTTGCTTGCATTGCAAACATCTACTATTAGAGCCTTGAACGAAGACTCAAAATTAGGGGCATTCTGTTTAAGCGCTAAATCTTGCTGCTCTTTAGAAAACAGACTTCTTCTACCGATGGGGCTACTCATTGTTAATCGTTCTTTCTGGTGTGATGGTATATATTCTTGCCGACCGATCCCTTGGAATTTTTAAATAGTTCACCAAAGCTACCAGTTTCGACCTTAACGAAATCGTCTGCATCTTCCCAGCCTAGAACACTATTCTGAGGGCCTGTGTTTAGGAAGCCTAAATTATCTATCATACCTTCGTAAGCAGACGAGACCATAGAAAAGATATTCCCAACAACATTATTGTATGTTTGTTCAGCAGGAATGTTTTCGAAACCACCCGTTAACAGCGGCTTTCCATCCTTCACTAAAGGGTATATTTCTATTAAATTTTGATTGCTTACTTTTGAAAAGAGTACGGGCCTAAATAAGTTTTTCCCTAGGTATCCAGAGTTCAAGCTTGATTCTAGTCCTCCAAAAACAGAATCTGAACCAAAACTCAATGCAGCAAAAGCGCCAGTAAGAGCCATAAAACCAAGCCCTAGGGGGCTTCTTAAGTTCCTTAAGCCCGCGTGTTTTCCAAAAGTTGAGGCCCAAATACTTTCTCCTGCTAAAACAGTGCCTGAAAAAACTAAACCAACATCACCAACATCACTAATTTGATCCTTTATCTCTGAAGGGAGAGTAATGTCGCCGCTAATGATGTCTTGCAAATATACTGGCTCATCATTTTCACGAGCAGTGGTTATATTTTCTTTTAGTTTTTCAATATAAAAGCCCTTTATTTTCTCTCTTACGTCGTCACTATAATGGCTCTTTGGAAATCTTTCAGTAACCATCTTTCCTATTATTTCTTTATAGACAAGGTCGCTACCACCATCAGTATTTGCTTCTTGGAAGAGCGCTCGACTTGAGTATTTTTTATAAAGCTCTTCTCTGGCTTCTGCCAGAATGCTACTGCTTATAGCTCCGTAAGTTAGCATGTCGTCACCAGAAGTAACGACAGCATTTACCTCTACGTTTGTCAGGAAGCCGCTTTGATGGCTAAATGTATGAGTCACTGATTTTACTTCAACAGGGCCGTGCATTCGATTTACATTGTCGTTTACAATACCCAAATCCCATGGGTTTATTTTAGGATTGCCCAAAACTAATACTGAACCTGTATATAGGTTCTTTGCACCGTAAATTAGTTCAGAGACTCCATACCTATAAGCACAAGCAGGGCCTCTAATGTTCTCTCCCGTAACAACTTTCTGTCTTGCGTTTGCGGACTTTATTGCTGTATTCGCTGCAAGATTTAAGGAGTATAACTCTTCAGACTTATCACCATAAGCAGTTGTATAATGTGAAGTAACAGTGTTGATAACGTTGTGTGCTGATACGGTAATGTCATTGCTGACTATATTTTTACTACTTTTAAATGAATGCATTTTTCTAAACGGGACAAACCTGTCGTTTGTCTTTTCAAGGTACTCGTTCAATGCGTGGTTAGTAATAATGGTGCGGATATCGTCTTTGCTTAAAGCTGGCTGCGGTTTAAAATCTTTCTTTTTTTCTAGCTTCTTGTTTCTTTTGTTTCTTCTAATGCTAAAATTAGACAAGTCCTCAGTGGCTGCTTTGTAAAGTATCTTACAATCATCCATTGTTAATAGCTTATCGACATTATTCACCCCCGCTAAGATCTTATTCAGCCTTAAAGCGTCAACCATACTGATATCTTTTGCCCAGTAATTTTGATCCGCTAAGCCAAAGAACATTCTATACTCCATGCTTTGTCCATACGGACGAGCCCCATATACATATCCAGGATGTCTTAAAGACATTTCATGGAATACGTTGAATATGGTTTGGTTCTTCAGAACATAACTGTTCTCGTGAGCTTCAATTACAAGCCTAGTGTCAAACAGCTTTGCAAAGTCTTCGTAGTATTTTCCTATAAGCTTTGTTTGATTAAATAGATCAGTTTTTAGATAATTGTCCAAACTATAAGGAACATGGAAAAAAGCGATATCTGTAACTTCACCAAGAAATCGCCAAGTCTTATATCTAAGAGAGTACCAATCTCCTTTTTCCTCATCATAGCGTAAATAACTATCTGGTGCGGGAGGAAAGATATTATCATCTTGTGGCGAAAGGATAAGTTTTAAAGTATCGTCTTTTTTAGAATCAAAAATACCTTTCCATACATCCGAAACAAACCCAGACGTTTTTTCCCAAACAAAATTTAAAGCATCTAATAATAGTCCTGTAACTCCTAGTTGTGCCAAAGCTACAGCTGCAGCTGTGTATGTTTTAGCGACATACCCCAGTCCTGTTAACGGTGCTCTGAGACCCCAGTGCATAGACGCAACAATCGCACGGAGACTTAAGTCTAGTGGATCCTTTACGTATCTAGTAGCAAACCTTGCGTTACCCAATGCGGTAGAGCTAAAGTTTTTAATACCTGTAAAAGCCATCCCTTCCGCTTCAATTATATGCGTCATGATTACAGCCTCTTGTCTTGCTGCTAACCTGACAGAATCTCCTAATGGTTTTACTATCTCATCTATGTTCTTTAAAACGCTTGGAGATAAAGTTCTTTCAATAGTACTGAGCAAGGTTAGCGACTCATCGCTAAGCTTGCCGCCGGTTTTGATAGTATTTAGAGTAGTATTAATTAGAGGTTTGGTTCCCGTTGCAATGACCTTGCCAGTCATCTTATAGGAGTGCTGACCTACATTTAAAACCTTGCCCATAAACTTTAATGCAGTAGCACCTGAAAGAGCCTTTACAATTTTGTACATTCCTGCAAGATTTGTATTCGCTAAGTTGGCGCCTCTAGAGACCGCAGCCGCTATAGCTCTAGTAAACCCTAGCTTACTAACCATCTTACCAGCTAAGCCTATTCCCCCCGGAATGAAGGCCGTACCAAGTGTAATTGCCAAAGCATGGTCTTCCAAGAAGTCTAAAAACCCTGCAGTATAATTTAATGTAAACGAGGATTGGTTACTATAGTCCCTAACGTCTAAAGATAAATTTTGAGTAGACCCTGCTTGAAAAACTTTGCCAGATTTTATTCTGCCAAAATGCTTTAGCTCAGGACTTAGCATCAGCGACCCAAGAAGTTGATGCGTGCTATAAAAAACATTCTTTGAATTGTCTTTCGCTAATGACTTTTGAACTGTTTGCTCTAGTTCTACGCCATAAGACTGAACAATAATATTGGTAATCATTCCGTCAGAGCTATAGCTAAGGTCACTCACTCTACCACTTATTAAAATATCTAAGTCTTTAGTATCGTTTTCATATCCAGCTCTTAACTGGATGTTTATTCCTGGGCGCAATACAATTGATTCTATTAAAGCCTCATAAGCATCATCTTTATCAGACTTGATATTTCTGTTGTCCACATCAACATCTCTAACTACTTCTTTTTTGGTTCCATCTAAGATCCCAGAGACATTTTGTAGCTGAATGGTTGCCGTTGAGGCGGCCATCTCTCTGCTTGAATGTACGTCAAAAGCAATTACTGACCCATAGCTATAGAAATCATCGTAGGCAGTTAACTTACCGCTAAAGATTGCATCTTCTTCAACTATGTATAATCTAAAAGTTGGAAAAGCACCCTGCATGCCTCTTGTACTGAACGCATCTCTTTGAGCTTTTTCACTTAAGTCTATAAGAGTCTTTTTGCTGGAATAGGATTGCAAATCTTTAGACACGCCAAGGTTCTTGCTTATTCTTTTTAAATACCCCTCTACGCCTTTGCTATCTTCCTTCCATTTTAAAGCTTCAACATTTGTTTTTAATCCAGGGAATATCTTCCCACCGAACATATCCTGTAAAGCATTAACTTTTTCTATTACATTAGTACTATTTGTTTGAAATGTTTCTACGTAATTCTTTACTGCTTCTTCGTTCTTAAAGCTACTAAGGTTTACTCTAAACTCAGGCAATTGAACTTTTGCAGCCACAGCCTCAATGCTTTCACCTTCAGTTAAACCGATGGCATCCTTCGCACCCGCGACTATCCCACTATTATCTTCAATGATAGTTACTTCGGTTCCGAGCCTTCCGTTAAAGCCTGCTGCTACTGCATCTGCAGGATTGATATTAAAGATCGTTGCTTTTAAGTTTTCAAAAACAAACCTATCGTCATCAAAGTTAACTGGGCGACCAGAAACAATCCCGTCACGCACTTTGGTTTTAAAATCCATACAACTATTTATGATTTTCTCTCGTATCTCACCCTCTCTCTTTTTAGTCTTTCGCTCCTCAATGTTTGCATAATAAAAAGCAGGATTAACCTTTTTGACTTTATCAAAAGTAAGATTGATACTAGGCAAGTCTATATCTGGATACGCGGAGTCATTCATTATTTCAAAGATATTGTTATCTGAAAAGTTTTCAACAAATTGTCGATATTCATCTTTTTCGTAAAAGAACTCAGCGTTACCCACTATTACTTGCTCTACAAGAGCTTCTTTAACGGCTAACAAAAACTTTATTTTTTGCTCTTGCTCGGCCTTTATTAAGTCTTTCTTCCAAAGTAACCCCCTATTAAAAATATACTCTCCTCGAGTAGTTCTTGTATATTCATAGCGTATACCCTTCTCGTAAACATGCCCTCCTCGATTAGTGTTTGTATAGGTGGATCCGTCGAAGACGGTTTTCTTGTGTAGCTTTTTATCGTAATCATATTTAAATTCTGCCTGAGTGTTCAGCATAGTTACTTTTGAAAAATGATCTCCAATACCTGAGGCCTTATAAACGAGAGGCTTGTTTTGTGAAATGGTTTTCACCACTAAGTCTACCTTGCCTGTCTGACTGTTATTACTAAAAAGATCATTATAGTCATACTCAGAGAACTTGGCAATTCTCCAAGGGAAGGCGAATAGATACTCTAAGTACTTATAGGCGCTACGGCCTATCAACTCTTCTGAGTAAAAATTCAATGGTGCTTGAAGGTCTGTTTTTGCCTTATCACTTTGCTTAAGTATGTTTGCTAACTTTCCTCCAACACCTATTTTGTGAACTAAGGTTTCAAAATGTTTGAAGCATTCTAGCGTTGGAAAATAATGTAACAATAGCTTGTTAATCGCTGGCACTATTTCGTCTGCTGCGCCTAGTTGGCTCCCCACTTTAGTTAACAAAGCTTTTCTTCTGGCGATGTCAGCTTTAGTGTTTTTCTTTTTGTCATCCTCGGACAATCTTGTAAAAGTACTTTGAGCACGTATATAATCGTTGGCTGAATATCCTATTCCTTCTTTGACGAAGTGATTCCCGAGATCTTTAATCCCCGAGCGCACGCGTTCGATGTTAGATTGAGCATTACCGTTTCTTTGTGAACTTAAAAAATAAGTAAACCCGCCGCCCAGAAGAAAAAGCCCACCAGTTATCGGATTGCTAAGCGCAAGCGCGCCTAGCCCTAAGGCACCTTCAACTGCAGCGACGGTAGCTTTTTCGCTAGCTTTTCCCTCACTACCTTCTGCCGCTCCTCCCGAAGTAAAACTTTTACTTACTCTTTCAATAAGCTTTTTGTTCTCGTCCACATGAGTAGAACCTAATAGAAAGGCTTCTAGGCTTTGATAAAAAACAGGCAGTACGTTTTTGTTGAATAATGCTTGGATTCTCTTTAATTCTGCATTGGACTCTTCCTTGGTATCCATATAAAGATATGGCTCTGCAAGCAACAAGGAGACGACCTTATCAAAAACACGCAAAGCCTCCAGACTCTCTTTCGCTAATCTGCTTTTATAGTCACTAGCAGTCTTTCCCAAGCTATAAGTTCGAGTAACTTCAGTTACTGTTCCTAGTAGGGTTCTGTCGCTTTTTTGTTCGCTTTTCTGTATGGAAAAGCCTTCTGCGGCTAAAGCGTTTTTAATATCGTCCAAGGCTTTCTGTTCAACAGCGCTGGTACTCTCTGTAGATAACCCACCATCAATATCAGTAGTTATAGTAGACCTTACATCTACTTCTAATAATCCTGTCTTTGGGTTTACTCTAACGTTATTAGGCTTCCATTCCAGACCTTGTTTTTTTAGCTTGTTTAACGCAGCAGTCGATTCAGCTTTAATTTTATTTTTACTGTCGTTTTCTACTTTATCAATTAACTCATTAACACCACTTTCGTCTTCTTCCCCGTCTATAGACTCGGGAGCATCATTGTCTGGGAGAGTTGCTACTATAAGGTATCGCTCTTCTGCAGTCTCCTCTCCTGCCAAAGCAAAAACAATCAACTCTCCTCTAGCAAAACTATCTTCAGTTAAAACTTTTGAGGAGATTGTTGTAATAAAGGTGTGTGCATAAATCTCGTCCCCAATCCTCTCCGCTTCTTCCCATTCTGTTGGTTGAATCGTTATAGTCTCTAAGTGGATCTCTCCAAAAGAAACAACAATAGTGACTTCCTCTGCCAATGGCAAAGTTATATAAAAATAACCTGTCACTTCGGTGCCTATTTCGAGATTATTGTTATCGGCATTAAGCGCATCGATTTCTACTTCTAGAACAGACATGATTAAATATCTCCTCCTTTAATTAAAGTCCCAATTGCTTCAGAAATGCCTAGTTGAGTATTTGTATAATAATTACTATTCAACATGCTTTGCTTTTCCACCTTGGTGTTCTTGCCTATTCCAGCTAAAATCTTCTTTTTTTCTCCTCCATATGCACAAATAGCATATGAATTGGCTTTGTTAAGAGATTTTAAAACAATAGTGTCACACCAGTATACAAACAATCCATCCAACTCGGTAATTCCGTTTAAATATCCAGGCTTATGATAAACTTCATACTCGCTGCTAGGTATTTGTCCCATTATAGCGTCAACAAAATTCTCCATTCCAACAGATTTTCTTTCTTTCATTTTATTCTCAATGGAACTTTCAAAGGCGGCATGTAATTTAAACTTAGAATTAAAAAAGAAAAAATCACATAAGAACTCTGCCAGTCCCAAAGTGCTACAGCTAGAAGATCTTGTCGTGTCTAATCGATAAGCCCCTGGCCTTGCAGCATCATATATTACGGTTTTGCTTGTTTGGGTATTCTTTACCGTAATCCTACAACCTTTAAATGTATGATTGTCATCTGGAAGTGTTGCAGGATTCAAGCCAGTTAACTGCTTCCAAGCCTTTTTCGTGTAAGGCTTATTTAAAGCAATATCGAATGAATGTTGTATAAGAAACTCATTTATATTTTTGTGCCCCGCTAGTATAACCAATTCATTATAAGGAATATTTTTGCTTGGTCTAAGTGCTTTGTCTATTAAGTCGGTCCAGCTGCGTACCTGAACGCCTTGAGCGTAATGAAAGGTTATCTGAAGATTATCTGGATCTTCAAAACCACTCTCAGAGAGTCTCTTTGCGGCTAATATTGCAGGTACAAATTTTACTGTTGAAGCAGGATACCAGTTATCCGATTTTCTACTTGCAGTTTCATCTATATAATGATGATGCGTTTTTATATTTTCTGGACTTACCTTTATGATGGTTACATCTGCTCTGCTCGGTGCTTTGAATTCTCTACTCATTTTTTCACGCTCCATCAGCCAATGATATAAACTTGGATTTTAAACTACCCCCAGTAATCTTTTTCACTTTCAAACCCTTATGTGCCGCTATCAATCTTTCATAATAAGTGTCCAGTGTTTCTAAACCTGCAATCTGGAGGTGAGCATTATCCCAAGCATCAAAGTATGGATTCTTGGGATCACTATACTTTAGCAACATCTCAAAGAGGTTATTGGTTGGAAGAAAGAGAAAAGTATCCTTAGGATACTTATCTTTTCCAGATTCGCCATACCAGTGTCTTAAACTGTTCTTAGGATAGTCTTCAATATATAGGCTTTGTGTTGCATCTAAAGTCTCCTCTTTTACTTTATAGTTTAAATCTATGTGTATGAATCCCCCTCTTCCTATACTATGAGTCATCTTGGTGGCGCCTTTGTGCGCATCAGCACCATATATTCCTAAACCTAAAAATCTCTTTGATCTAGTTGAGTTCGGCACTGGGTCTTTAATAAAGTTTAAAAGCTGCATCAGGTAAATATAAATCAAAACTTCAGTAGCGTTTTTCCCTGGATAGTATATGTCTACAGCGCCCCCCAAATAGTGTGGGGAGCGATAAGGCTTTACGTCTGTTTCGCCGGCCGTAATTGAATCAAAGGCACCGATACGTCTTTTATCAGTAGAATCATTTTTAATAATACGCATATTCACTCTAGTCTCATAACGTATAGAAGAAAATATGCGCATTTTGTTTTGTGTGTCTTTGTAAATCTTATCGAAGTAATCTTGCATCTGCGACAGAACTTGGCAGATATAGAACGCTGATGCATCTGGATGCATCGTACCTTCAGGCGCGTTCTCGGCAAAAAACTTCATGTACCCATCGATAGTACTTGGCGTATGTTTCTTTTTGTTATGATCGTTTACCCATCTAATTTTTTTATAGTATTCGTCTGCTGTGTAATGCTTAGTCTTCCAAGTCCCCCATCTCGCATTTTTATCATAAATGGGAATATTCGTTCCTAGTGCTTTGTACAGACTAGGGTCTGTACTCAACTTTCTTACCGTAGTGCCTTTACCGCTAGGATGCACCCCATCGATTAGCTTATCATATAGCTCATTAAGTTCTTTTCGGTTGCTCTGATTTGTAAACGCAGGTCTTATTTCTTCTTCATTATAATCTCTCGTTTCATCAAAGCGTAGATTCATCCCTCGGCTATGTGGTTGTCCATCAATAGTATAAGTGTCCATTGAGTTTATAGAAAAGTTATATTTTTCTATAATTTGTCGGATCTTATAATCTTTACCTTCACCACCATACTCTATTATGTTTCTAGAATATTTTTCATAACTGCCTAACAGCTTAGTGATCATTGATTCTACGCCAACAAAACTTGCTCCAGGAATTATAGAAAAGCTTTTACCGAAGAACTGTGCATCTGCACGCATCTTTTCTAATTCCAAAAATGTAGTAGGCATTGATTTGAAATTGTTTTTCCCTATTAGGTTGAACTGATAACTAGGCTCAATAGAGCCTAAGAATTGATGCGTAGGAGTCTCTTGCCCCAAGATAGGTATGCTAGCTACGATATGCCTTAAGGCTCCTGAGATGCTTGTAATGACAGCGTTATCGCCATACTGAAAATCATTCCCTGTAAAGCCTTCAGACATGTTAGAAATTTGATTTATTTCATAGTCTGTATAGTCTAAGATAGATAAGACTCTTTCACTCATATAAATGTTTTCTACTTCTTTTCTACCTAAATATTTTTGATAGCTTTGATTAATAAAAGCAAAAACTTTTCTTAATTTAGAAAACGTTGAGTTTAGCTCTTTTCCTTTAAAATGAGAGACAACTCCTGTTTGTGCGTTTCTTAAGGGCAAAGCGTCAAATAACCTTTTAGAGCAACGTATTTTTGCCTCATCGTTAAGTAAAAAACCTACTATAGTGCCTTTTTTATAGAGAGTATTGATTTTAAAAAACTTGTTCATAGCAACTTCAGGGACGAAAGCGCCGCCGTAAAAATTAATTTCACCCCACTCTTTAGAAGACCAAACTCCTCCTTCTGGATCAACACTAGTGATAGTAGCATCGACAGGTAAGACTAAAGGTTGGAATAGCTTCTTCTCATCCCTTATCATCCGCAAGTACACAAAACTCTCATCTACTTTTTTTTCTACTTCGCCTTCAGAAAAGGGATTAATAACACTATACTTTCCTAGTATAGCATTGTCTATTTCTTGTGGAGCGAAATAGAGGTTAGGTTCTCCAACAATCTTAATTGCATCTTTTCTCGCTTCTTCGGTTTCATATGCCTTAAACGACTTTATCTGGTTAGTTGCACTAAAGTCTCTACTTTTTCCATTTTCAACTTTAAATTTTTGCTCCTCTTTTTCTTTAAGAACAAAATCTTTATGATTCCCAGTATCTAAAAACTTACCTAAAGACTCTATATTCTTCTTCTTAGTTTCATACTTTTCTTTTCTCGTCATTCCTTTTTTGATTCCCTGATTGACAATTTTAGAAATCGCTTTATGGGTCTCTGGCTCTATATTTGCTGTAACAAAATTACGAATAAAAAACCTAGTATACTTACTGCTCAAATACATCGCATGTATTATTTCTTGTCTTAAACGACTTAAGTTTATAGCTGGGGCGAGATCGACATCGACTTCTAGACTTGGACTACTTACTATTAGACTTGAATACTCCAGGTCATGCAGCCCAACCGAACCTTTGTTTAAAAGATCAGCAATTGTTTTATTGATGTAAATCCCAGCATGTTCTTCAGAGATTATAAACCCGCTGTCATCGCTTGTTTTTTGTCTTTGTAATTTTATATTAAAATATTTATTTAAATACAATACTTGCAAATAGTTGCAATATCTCTTGTAGACAATAGAATCTCTTGGGCGTACTACTTTGTGAGTGCCAATTGATTTGTTTTTAATACTGCTACTGATGACGTTAGTTTTATGCCTTGGGGTATGAAGACTTTTATCTATCTCTTTTTCACTGACTACATTTATTACTTCTGTATCAAAAATATCGAAGGAGACATTTACTATACGATCTCCAGTAAAGAATTCATGTGCATGCTCATATTTAAACCCAAGGTTTTCAGAATAAACTTTTTCGTTAAAATATCTTAAGTCTAGCTCTACCGTAAAGGTTCCAGGTGAAGCTGGATGGTTGGTCACGTTTAAGCCCATCATGGTCGCATAAACATGGTTTGCCGATCTATTTAACGGATCGACTTCCAAAGAATCTTTTATAAAATCGTTTTCAATAAAAACGAAGGGATTGTTCTTTACTTGGCAGATAAGCCTGTGTAGCTGCAACAATGCGTCTGGGGGAAACACCATATTTATTTGTATATGATATACGCCGTTACCTGAAGCCATCTTGACAGAAGATTTTGTTCTTAAACTTTTAATTGAATAATTTAAGCCTTCTTTGTGGATTGAGATCGATGTAGGAGGGATAAACAAACCTATATCATTAATCCAAAAGTTGAGTCTCTCTGGATGAGCTATCTTTTCTGCTAGGCCAGGTATATTATTTAATTGACGCATTTTAATCTCTTAATGATCTAGTAACATAATTGTTAGATATAGGTCGCCTGTTATCTTGTACACTAACAAACGCTTGACCTCCAACAGAAGTAAAATTCCTCGCAGCTCCCATAGCGCTGCTGTAGCTTGGAGCTTCTCCGTACATCTTCGCAGCATTACTGGTTGTGACATAGCTGTTTCCAATATTTATTGGACGCATATGGAACCCAGAACTATCACCCATACGGCTTAATCCTTGATGATTAACATTACTGTGATCATTGTTTTGAATTGCACTTCGCTCTAAAGACTTTGATTTCATATCGCTGAATTTGTTTTCAGGACTTAATGTGTTTACAGAGCTTCCAGCGCCTATTAAGTAAGAAGCGGCTACAGCCCCTAAGGCCAATGCGCCAACTCCCTTTCCCTGCGCAGACATTTTAAAAGCATTGCTAACTTCTCTTTCGACATTTCTGAGCCCAGAGTGAATCTTGTCTGCATCCCAGTTCCCGTCAGCACCCATAAAACCACCCTCCAGGCCAACAGCTAAGAGCTGATTGAATTGCCGTAATGTGAAGACGTCTGAAGAATGCAAAACGTCAGCTAGCCTTTTGTCAGATCCTAAGGCTAAAACGTTTAGATCTTTTCCTATCCTTGCCATATCGTTGAAAACTTCTCGCAGGTTTCCCGTTCCAAGTTTTACTTGCTCTAGTGCGGATCGTATTTCTTGAGTTGCCATCCCCTCTGGCAAGTCAGTAAACCTGATGTCGCTTACTGATATTTCCTTGCCTGACTCCTGTATCGTATCTCTAAAAATGTTTCTTTGGAAAAAATCAAAAAGCTCTTCTCCTGATCCAGATGAAAAGCTATTACGCATAACATGTAAAAACTCATCGGCTACACCAGCAGCTATATCAAGTTTCTTTGCTTTGATAACTAAAACTTCTTGTGCTACAGCCACCAAGGATGCACCTGCACGCACCCTCCTGTATAGGTCGGCTGGGTCTTCACCCCTGGCTGCTGCCTCATGTGCGCCTTGTATTATCGATAGCATCCCTGTTTTAACTTGAACGTCGATACCCCCGACGTCTTTAAGTATCTTTTCTTTGCTATATTCATCTAATAGCGATTCAGAAAAAGTCATTCCCGACACTCCAAGTCTTTCACCGAACTTCTCCATGCCTTCGCCCAGCAGTTTCATGTTGAATAAATATTCAGCCCCTGCTTGGTAAAAGCCATGAAAACTTGCATTCTTTTGCTGAAATCTTTTGCCCAGCGCACGATTCGTATCATGATATATTTGGTATATATCTGCATCAAAGTCACCAATCATGAAGCGTGACATATCCATACGCCCTTCATAACGCAAGGATTCTCCAGTCGCATTAGACATAGTAGCTTCTATGTTTATCTCAGGGAACCTTACAAGCCCACCACCATGTTCACCATACCTTGAGTGTTGTCGCAACATCCCTAAGAACATTCGATCGATCTCGTCTCCCACGGTACTTTTTACGTCTTCTCCTCCACGATTAACCATTAGTTCTTCAAGATGTCGACCTTTTGTACTTTCAAGTAATTCTTCGAATGATTCAATCCTGCCCTCCCCTAAGTGCGCTTCAAGATTTTGTAAAACGGAAAAAGCTTTTTTATCTTTTAACAACTCGCCTTGTCTTGCATCAGACAAATCCTCCCAAGACTTCTTATATTCACCAGGAAGATCTTCATAAATCTGATTCATTTCCGCCTGACTGAGCTTCACCGATCTTTGATCAAAGTCTTTAAGGTTGTTCTCTTTTATATTCGCTTGTCGAAACTCTTCTTCAGTTTGAGAGCTTGCTGCAAGATCATCCATTTCTTTTAAAATGGCATCTTTTTTAGCAAGAGTTTGTCTATACAAACTTTGATCCTTGTGGGCTTTCACCCCTGCTTGTGAAGTTGTATCGTTTAGGCTCTCTAATTCTGCAGTTAAAAAATCCAATCTTTCCGCAGCTCTTTCAGTCATTTTAAATGTTTTTATAACTGGTTTCGTTTCGATATACTTCCCCTCATCATCAAAGAAGTTCTGATTGTAAATTACTTCTCTGAAATCACTTGCTGGAGATGATGCACCTATTAAGTGTGACGTAGCTTTACTTACGCTTTGATGAGGCTTACCTTCCCCTACGTTATCTTGTAAGTACTGAATTATTCCTTTTTTGGGGTCAGAGTTGGTTCCATAAAATCCATCTAACTCTGGAGTCGAGAGCCCTTGAACACGTCTGCTCTCTCTGTAGTCATGCAATGCTTCAGCGGCTATCCTTTTGTTAATATTCATATGTTTCGAAGACTCTTCGCCTGTTGCGTCTGTTTCAATCTTCACGGTCCGCAAATCCTCTAATTGCTTCCGCAGTCCTGCTTGGCCCTTAATGTCCTCAGCACTTTGCAGCTTAGTAAGATTTGCCCCATGCTTACGATAGTCCATATCCTCGCCTTCTAGGCGAAGAGTTGCATCCGCGATTCCTGATTCTGCGGTTGCTTTTTGTTTAACTAGCGCCTTTATTTTAGCTGTATTCTCAGAGGTCGTAGGCTCAGCACGCAACTTTGTTATTTCTTTGTCTATCTTGCTTACTTCTGATTCCAGGCTAGTAACGCTACCACTTATTGCCTCTATCTCTAATTGCCTTCTTAGAACGTTGATGGTGGGATCCTCTAGAGTCGACCTGCAGGCATGCAAGCTTGAGTATTCTATAGTCTCACCTAAATAGCTTGGCGTAATCATGGTCATAGCTGTTTCCTGTGTGAAATTGTTATCCGCTCACAATTCCACACAACATACGAGCCGGAAGC
>ENA-OWMK01000128-OWMK01000128.1-marine-metagenome-genome-assembly--contig:-NODE-128-length-10630-cov-3.087084_pt1 | contig 10630 bp, 9 predicted proteins | sample MGYA00248922_ERZ651132 | MGnify/ENA primary metagenome ERZ651132 (study PRJEB26858, sample SAMN05422230) | marine metagenome | place: Canada:British Columbia, Canada | study: EMG produced TPA metagenomics...
GCTGATAGAAACAGAAGCCACTGGAGCACCTCAAAAACACCATCATACACTAAATCAGTAAGTTGGCAGCATCACCTACCTCAATGTGTATCACAATATCCATATTCTTTGTGGGGGAGTCTGGAGATTGAGTAGATATTCTTGTTCAGAATGTATCAGCCGATGGTTCTACGATTCTTAAGCCACGAAGAGTTCAGATAGTACAACGGCATGTCTCTTTTGACTATCTGGCAACCGGCAGTGTGTTCTCTCACGCATCACAAAAGCAGCAGGCATAAAAAAACCCGCTTGCGCGGGCTTTTTCACAAAGCTTCAGCAAATTGGCGATTAAGCCAGTTTGTTGATCTGTGCAGTCAGGTTAGCCTTATGACGTGCAGCTTTGTTTTTGTGGATCAGACCTTTAGCAGCCTGACGGTCCACGATCGGTTGCATTTCGTTAAATGCTTTCTGTGCAGCAGCTTTGTCGCCAGCTTCGATAGCTGCGTATACTTTCTTGATGAAAGTACGCATCATAGAGCGACGGCTTGCGTTGTGCTTACGAGCCTTTTCAGACTGAATGGCGCGCTTCTTAGCTGATTTGATATTAGCCAAGGTCCAACTCCCAAATGTGTTCTATATGGACAATTCAAAGGCCGAGGAATATGCCCTTTTAGCCTTCTTTTGTCAATGGATTTGTGCAAATAAGCGCCGTTAATGTGCCGGCACTCGTTACGTAGTGATGGCGCAGGATTCTACCAGCTTGCGGGGTGTGAATACAGCTTTTCCGCGATAAAAATTGCAGCAGGCGGTCAGTTTCTTCCCGTGATTTGCGCCATGGCAATGAAAAGCCACTTCTTTCTGATTTCGGTACTCAATCGCCGGTTAACCTTGACCGCTGTACAAGGTATACTCGGACGATTTTCACTGTTTTGAGCCAGACATGAAGCTGATACGCGGCATACATAATCTCAGCCAGGCCCCGCAAGAAGGGTGTGTGCTGACTATTGGTAATTTCGACGGCGTGCATCGCGGTCATCGCGCGCTGTTACAGGGCTTGCAGGAAGAAGGGCGCAAGCGCAACTTACCGGTGATGGTGATGCTTTTTGAACCTCAACCACTGGAACTGTTTGCTACCGATAAAGCCCCGGCAAGACTGACCCGGCTGCGGGAAAAACTGCGTTACCTTGCAGAGTGTGGCGTTGATTACGTGCTGTGCGTGCGTTTCGACAGGCGTTTCGCGGCGTTAACCGCGCAAAATTTCATCAGCGATCTTCTGGTGAAGCATTTGCGCGTAAAATTTCTTGCCGTAGGTGATGATTTCCGCTTTGGCGCTGGTCGTGAAGGCGATTTCTTGTTATTACAGAAAGCTGGCATGGAATACGGCTTCGATATCACCAGTACGCAAACTTTTTGCGAAGGTGGCGTGCGCATCAGCAGCACCGCCGTGCGTCAGGCCCTTGCGGATGACAATCTGGCTCTGGCAGAGAGTTTACTGGGGCACCCGTTTGCCATCTCCGGGCGTGTAGTCCACGGTGATGAATTAGGGCGCACTATAGGTTTCCCGACGGCGAATGTACCGCTGCGCCGTCAGGTTTCCCCGGTGAAAGGGGTTTATGCGGTAGAAGTGCTGGGCCTCGGTGAAAAGCCGTTACCCGGCGTGGCAAACATCGGAACACGCCCAACGGTTGCCGGTATTCGCCAGCAGCTGGAAGTGCATTTGTTAGATGTTGCAATGGACCTTTACGGTCGCCATATACAAGTAGTGCTGCGTAAAAAAATACGCAATGAGCAGCGATTTGCGTCGCTGGACGAACTGAAAGCGCAGATTGCGCGTGATGAATTAACCGCCCGCGAATTTTTTGGGCTAACAAAACCGGCTTAAGCCTGTTATGTAATCAAACCGAAATACGGAACCGAGAATCTGATGAGTGACTATAAATAAACCCTGAATTTGCCGGAAACAGGGTTCCCGATGCGTGGCGATCTCGCCAAGCGCGAACCCGGAATGCTGGCGCGTTGGACTGATGATGATCTGTACGGCATCATCCGTGCGGCTAAAAAAGGCAAAAAAACCTTCATTCTGCATGATGGCCCTCCTTATGCGAATGGCAGCATTCATATTGGTCACTCGGTTAACAAGATTCTGAAAGACATTATCGTGAAGTCCAAAGGGCTTTCCGGTTATGACTCGCCGTATGTGCCTGGCTGGGACTGCCACGGTCTGCCGATCGAGCTGAAAGTCGAGCAAGAATACGGTAAGCCGGGTGAGAAATTCACCGCCGCCGAGTTCCGCGCCAAGTGCCGCGAATACGCGGCGACCCAGGTTGACGGTCAACGCAAAGACTTTATCCGTCTGGGCGTGCTGGGCGACTGGTCGCACCCGTACCTGACCATGGACTTCAAAACTGAAGCCAACATCATCCGCGCGCTGGGCAAAATCATCGGCAACGGTCACCTGCACAAAGGCGCGAAGCCAGTTCACTGGTGCGTTGACTGCCGTTCTGCGCTGGCGGAAGCGGAAGTTGAGTATTACGACAAAACTTCTCCGTCCATCGACGTTGCTTTCCAGGCAGTCGATCAGGATGCACTGAAAGCAAAATTTGCCGTAAGCAACGTTAACGGCCCAATCTCGCTGGTAATCTGGACCACCACGCCGTGGACTCTGCCTGCCAACCGCGCAATCTCTATTGCACCAGATTTCGACTATGCGCTGGTGCAGATCGACGGTCAGGCCGTGATTCTGGCGAAAGATCTGGTTGAAAGCGTAATGCAGCGTATCGGCGTGACCGATTACACCATTCTCGGCACGGTAAAAGGTGCGGAGCTTGAGCTGCTGCGCTTTACCCATCCGTTTATGGGCTTCGACGTTCCGGCAATCCTCGGCGATCACGTTACCCTGGATGCCGGTACCGGTGCCGTTCACACCGCGCCTGGCCACGGCCCGGACGACTATGTGATCGGTCAGAAATACGGCCTGGAAACCGCTAACCCGGTTGGCCCGGACGGCACTTATCTGCCGGGCACTTATCCGACGCTGGATGGCGTGAACGTCTTCAAAGCGAACGACATCGTCGTTGCGCTGCTGCAGGAAAAAGGCGCGCTGCTGCACGTTGAGAAAATGCAGCACAGCTATCCGTGCTGCTGGCGTCACAAAACGCCGATCATCTTCCGCGCGACGCCGCAGTGGTTCGTCAGCATGGATCAGAAAGGTCTGCGTGCGCAGTCACTGAAAGAGATCAAAGGCGTGCAGTGGATCCCGGACTGGGGCCAGGCGCGTATCGAGTCGATGGTTGCTAACCGTCCTGACTGGTGTATCTCCCGTCAGCGCACCTGGGGTGTACCGATGTCACTGTTCGTGCACAAAGACACGGAAGAGCTGCATCCGCGTACCCTTGAACTGATGGAAGAAGTGGCAAAACGCGTTGAAGTCGATGGCATCCAGGCGTGGTGGGATCTCGATGCGAAAGAGATCCTCGGCGACGAAGCTGATCAGTACGTGAAAGTGCCGGACACATTGGATGTATGGTTTGACTCCGGATCTACCCACTCTTCTGTTGTTGACGTGCGTCCGGAATTTGCCGGTCACGCAGCGGACATGTATCTGGAAGGTTCTGACCAACACCGCGGCTGGTTCATGTCTTCCCTAATGATCTCCACCGCGATGAAGGGTAAAGCGCCGTATCGTCAGGTACTGACCCACGGCTTTACCGTGGATGGTCAGGGCCGCAAGATGTCTAAATCCATCGGCAATACCGTTTCGCCGCAGGATGTGATGAACAAACTGGGCGCGGATATTCTGCGTCTGTGGGTGGCATCAACCGACTACACCGGTGAAATGGCCGTTTCTGACGAGATCCTGAAACGTGCTGCCGATAGCTATCGTCGTATCCGTAACACCGCGCGCTTCCTGCTGGCAAACCTGAACGGTTTTGATCCAGCAAAAGATATGGTGAAACCGGAAGAGATGGTGGTACTGGATCGCTGGGCCGTAGGTTGTGCGAAAGCGGCACAGGAAGACATCCTCAAGGCGTACGAAGCATACGATTTCCACGAAGTGGTACAGCGTCTGATGCGCTTCTGCTCCGTTGAGATGGGTTCCTTCTACCTCGACATCATCAAAGACCGTCAGTACACCGCCAAAGCGGACAGTGTGGCGCGTCGTAGCTGCCAGACTGCGCTATATCACATCGCAGAAGCGCTGGTGCGCTGGATGGCACCAATCCTCTCCTTCACCGCTGATGAAGTGTGGGGCTACCTGCCGGGCGAACGTGAAAAATACGTCTTCACCGGTGAGTGGTACGAAGGCCTGTTTGGCCTGGCAGACAGTGAAGCGATGAACGATGCGTTCTGGGACGAGCTGTTGAAAGTGCGTGGCGAAGTGAACAAAGTCATTGAGCAAGCGCGTGCCGACAAGAAAGTGGGTGGCTCGCTGGAAGCGGCAGTAACCTTGTATGCAGAACCGGAACTGTCGGCGAAACTGACCGCGCTGGGCGATGAATTACGATTTGTCCTGTTGACCTCCGGCGCTACCGTTGCAGACTATAACGACGCACCTGCTGATGCTCAGCAGAGCGAAGTACTCAAAGGGCTGAAAGTCGCGTTGAGTAAAGCCGAAGGTGAGAAGTGCCCACGCTGCTGGCACTACACCCAGGATGTCGGCAAGGTGGCGGAACACGCAGAAATCTGCGGCCGCTGTGTCAGCAACGTCGCCGGTGACGGTGAAAAACGTAAGTTTGCCTGATGAGTCAATCGATCTGTTCAACAGGGCTACGCTGGCTGTGGCTGGTGGTAGTCGTGCTGATTATCGATCTGGGCAGCAAATACCTGATCCTCCAGAACTTTGCTCTGGGGGATACGGTCCCGCTGTTCCCGTCGCTTAATCTGCATTATGCGCGTAACTATGGCGCGGCGTTTAGTTTCCTTGCCGATAGCGGCGGCTGGCAGCGTTGGTTCTTTGCCGGTATTGCGATTGGTATTAGCGTGATCCTGGCAGTGATGATGTATCGCTCGAAGGCCACGCAGAAGCTAAACAATATCGCTTACGCGCTGATTATTGGCGGCGCGCTGGGCAACCTGTTCGACCGCCTGTGGCACGGCTTCGTTGTCGATATGATCGACTTCTACGTCGGCGACTGGCACTTCGCCACCTTCAACCTTGCCGATACTGCCATCTGTGTCGGTGCGGCACTGATTGTGCTGGAAGGTTTTTTGCCTTCTAGAGCGAAAAAACAATAATAAACCCTGCCGGATGCGATGCTGACGCATCTTATCCGGCCTACAGATTGCTGCGAAATCGTAGGCCGGATAAGGCGTTTACGCCGCATCCGGCAAAAATCCTTAAATATAAGAGCAAACCTGCATGTCTGAATCTGTACAGAGCAATAGCGCCGTCCTGGTGCACTTCACGCTAAAACTCGACGATGGCACCACCGCCGAGTCTACCCGCAACAACGGTAAACCGGCGCTGTTCCGCCTGGGTGATGCTTCTCTTTCTGAAGGGCTGGAGCAACACCTGTTGGGGCTGAAAGTGGGCGATAAAACCACCTTCTCGTTGGAGCCAGATGCGGCGTTTGGCGTGCCGTCACCGGACCTGATTCAGTACTTCTCCCGCCGTGAATTTATGGATGCAGGCGAGCCAGAAATTGGCGCAATCATGCTTTTTACCGCAATGGATGGCAGTGAGATGCCTGGCGTGATCCGCGAAATTAACGGCGACTCCATTACCGTTGATTTCAACCATCCGCTGGCCGGGCAGACCGTTCATTTTGATATTGAAGTGCTGGAAATCGATCCGGCACTGGAGGCGTAACATGCAGATCCTGTTGGCCAACCCGCGTGGTTTTTGTGCCGGGGTAGACCGCGCTATCAGCATTGTTGAAAACGCGCTGGCCATTTACGGCGCACCGATATATGTCCGTCACGAAGTGGTACATAACCGCTATGTGGTCGATAGCTTGCGTGAGCGTGGGGCTATCTTTATTGAGCAGATTAGCGAAGTACCGGACGGCGCGATCCTGATTTTCTCCGCACACGGTGTTTCTCAGGCGGTACGTAACGAAGCAAAAAGTCGCGATTTGACGGTGTTTGATGCCACCTGTCCGCTGGTGACCAAAGTGCATATGGAAGTCGCCCGCGCCAGTCGCCGTGGCGAAGAATCTATTCTCATCGGTCACGCCGGGCACCCGGAAGTGGAAGGGACAATGGGCCAGTACAGTAACCCGGAAGGGGGAATGTATCTGGTCGAATCGCCGGACGATGTGTGGAAACTGACGGTCAAAAACGAAGAGAAGCTCTCCTTTATGACCCAGACCACGCTGTCGGTGGATGACACGTCTGATGTGATCGACGCGCTGCGTAAACGCTTCCCGAAAATTGTCGGTCCGCGCAAAGATGACATCTGCTACGCCACGACTAACCGTCAGGAAGCGGTACGCGCCCTGGCAGAACAGGCGGAAGTTGTGTTGGTGGTCGGTTCGAAAAACTCCTCCAACTCCAACCGTCTGGCGGAGCTGGCCCAGCGTATGGGCAAACGCGCGTTTTTGATTGACGATGCGAAAGACATCCAGGAAGAGTGGGTGAAAGAGGTTAAATGCGTCGGCGTGACTGCGGGCGCATCGGCTCCGGATATTCTGGTGCAGAATGTGGTGGCACGTTTGCAGCAGCTGGGCGGTGGTGAAGCCATTCCGCTGGAAGGCCGTGAAGAAAACATTGTTTTCGAAGTGCCGAAAGAGCTGCGTGTCGATATTCGTGAAGTCGATTAAGTCATTAGCAGCCTAAGTTATGCGAAAATGCCGGTCTTGTTACCGGCATTTTTTATGGAGAAAACATGCGTTTACCTATCTTCCTCGATACTGACCCCGGCATTGACGATGCCGTCGCCATTGCCGCCGCGATTTTTGCACCCGAACTCGACCTGCAACTGATGACCACCGTCGCGGGTAATGTCTCGGTTGAGAAAACTACCCGCAATGCCCTGCAACTGCTGCATTTCTGGAATGCGGAGATTCCGCTCGCCCAAGGGGCCGCTGTGCCACTGGTACGCGCACCGCGTGATGCGGCATCTGTGCACGGCGAATCGGGAATGGCTGGCTACGACTTTGTTGAGCACAACCGAAAGCCGCTCGGGATACCGGCGTTTCTGGCGATTCGGGATGCCCTGATGCGTGCACCAGAGCCTGTTACCCTGGTGGCCATCGGCCCGTTAACCAATATTGCGCTGTTACTTTCACAATGCCCGGAATGCAAGCCGTATATTCGCCGTCTGGTGATCATGGGTGGTTCTGCCGGACGCGGCAACTGTACGCCAAACGCCGAGTTTAATATTGCTGCCGATCCAGAAGCTGCTGCCTGTGTCTTCCGCAGTGGTATTGAAATCGTCATGTGCGGTTTGGATGTCACCAATCAGGCAATATTAACTCCTGACTATCTCTCTACACTGCCGCAGTTAAACCGTACCGGGAAAATGCTTCACGCCCTGTTTAGCCACTACCGTAGCGGCAGTATGCAAAGCGGCTTGCGAATGCACGATCTCTGCGCCATCGCCTGGCTGGTGCGCCCGGACCTGTTCACTCTCAAACCCTGTTTTGTGGCAGTGGAAACTCAGGGCGAATTTACCTCAGGCACGACGGTGGTTGATATCGACGGTTGCCTGGGCAAGCCAGCCAATGTACAGGTGGCATTGGATCTGGATGTGAAAGGCTTCCAGCAGTGGGTGGCTGAGGTGCTGGCTCTGGCGTCGTAACCTGTCACATGTTATTGGCATGCAGTCATTCATCGACTCATGCCTTTCACTGATATCCCTCCCTGTTTATCATTAATTTCTAATTATCAGCGTTTTTGGCTGGCGGCGTAGCGATGCGCTGGTTACTCTGAAAACGGTCTATGCAAATTAACAAAAGAGAATAGCTATGCATGATGCAAACATCCGCGTTGCCATCGCGGGAGCCGGGGGGCGTATGGGCCGCCAGTTGATTCAGGCGGCGCTGGCATTAGAGGGCGTGCAGTTGGGCGCTGCGCTGGAGCGTGAAGGATCTTCTTTACTGGGCAGCGACGCCGGTGAGCTGGCCGGAGCCGGGAAAACAGGCGTTACCGTGCAAAGCAGCCTCGATGCGGTAAAAGATGATTTTGATGTGTTTATCGATTTTACCCGTCCGGAAGGTACGCTGAACCATCTCGCTTTTTGTCGCCAGCATGGCAAAGGGATGGTGATCGGCACTACGGGGTTTGACGAAGCCGGTAAACAAGCAATTCGTGACGCCGCTGCCGATATTGCGATTGTCTTTGCTGCCAATTTTAGCGTTGGCGTTAACGTCATGCTTAAGCTGCTGGAGAAAGCAGCCAAAGTGATGGGTGACTACACCGATATCGAAATTATTGAAGCACATCATAGACATAAAGTTGATGCGCCGTCAGGCACCGCACTGGCAATGGGAGAGGCGATCGCCCACGCCCTTGATAAAGATCTGAAAGATTGCGCGGTCTACAGTCGTGAAGGCCACACCGGTGAACGTGTGCCTGGCACCATTGGTTTTGCCACCGTGCGTGCAGGTGACATCGTTGGTGAACATACCGCGATGTTTGCCGATATTGGCGAGCGTCTGGAGATCACCCATAAGGCGTCCAGCCGTATGACATTTGCTAACGGCGCGGTAAGATCGGCTTTGTGGTTGAGTGGTAAGGAAAGCGGTCTTTTTGATATGCGAGATGTACTTGATCTCAATAATTTGTAACCACAAAATATTTGTTATGGTGCAAAAATAACACATTTAATTTATTGATTATAAAGGGCTTTAATTTTTGGCCCTTTTATTTTTGGTGTTATGTTTTTAAATTGTCTATAAGTGCCAAAAATTACATGTTTTGTCTTCTGTTTTTGTTGTTTTAATGTAAATTTTGACCATTTGGTCCACTTTTTTCTGCTCGTTTTTATTTCATGCAATCTTCTTGCTGCGCAAGCGTTTTCCAGAACAGGTTAGATGATCTTTTTGTCGCTTAATGCCTGTAAAACATGCATGAGCCACAAAATAATATAAAAAATCCCGCCATTAAGTTGACTTTTAGCGCCCATATCTCCAGAATGCCGCCGTTTGCCAGAAATTCGTCGGTAAGCAGATTTGCATTGATTTACGTCATCATTGTGAATTAATATGCAAATAAAGTGAGTGAATATTCTCTGGAGGGTGTTTTGATTAAGTCAGCGCTATTGGTTCTGGAAGACGGAACCCAGTTTCACGGTCGGGCCATAGGGGCAACAGGTTCGGCGGTTGGGGAAGTCGTTTTCAATACTTCAATGACCGGTTATCAAGAAATCCTCACTGATCCTTCCTATTCTCGTCAAATCGTTACTCTTACTTATCCCCATATTGGCAATGTCGGCACCAATGACGCCGATGAAGAATCTTCTCAGGTACATGCACAAGGTCTGGTGATTCGCGACCTGCCGCTGATTGCCAGCAACTTCCGTAATACCGAAGACCTCTCTTCTTACCTGAAACGCCATAACATCGTGGCGATTGCCGATATCGATACCCGTAAGCTGACGCGTTTACTGCGCGAGAAAGGCGCACAGAATGGCTGCATTATCGCGGGCGATAACCCGGATGCGGCGCTGGCGTTAGAAAAAGCCCGCGCGTTCCCAGGTCTGAATGGCATGGATCTGGCAAAAGAAGTGACCACCGCAGAAGCCTATAGCTGGACACAAGGGAGCTGGACGTTGACCGGTGGCCTGCCAGAAGCGAAAAAAGAAGACGAGCTGCCGTTCCACGTCGTGGCTTATGATTTTGGTGCCAAGCGCAACATCCTGCGGATGCTGGTGGATAGAGGCTGTCGCCTGACCATCGTTCCGGCGCAAACTTCTGCGGAAGATGTGCTGAAAATGAATCCAGACGGCATCTTCCTCTCCAACGGTCCTGGCGACCCGGCCCCGTGCGATTACGCCATTACCGCCATCCAGAAATTCCTCGAAACCGATATTCCGGTATTCGGCATCTGTCTCGGTCATCAGCTGCTGGCGCTGGCGAGCGGTGCGAAGACTGTCAAAATGAAATTTGGTCACCACGGCGGCAACCATCCGGTTAAAGATGTGGAGAAAAACGTGGTAATGATCACCGCCCAGAACCACGGTTTTGCGGTGGACGAAGCAACATTACCTGCAAACCTGCGTGTCACGCATAAATCCCTGTTCGACGGTACGTTACAGGGCATTCATCGCACCGATAAACCGGCATTCAGCTTCCAGGGGCACCCTGAAGCCAGCCCTGGTCCACACGACGCCGCGCCGTTGTTCGACCACTTTATCGAGTTAATTGAGCAGTACCGTAAAACCGCTAAGTAATCAGGAGTAAAAGAGCCATGCCAAAACGTACAGATATAAAAAGTATCCTGATTCTGGGTGCGGGCCCGATTGTTATCGGTCAGGCGTGTGAGTTTGACTACTCTGGCGCGCAAGCGTGTAAAGCCCTGCGTGAAGAGGGTTACCGCGTCATTCTGGTGAACTCCAACCCGGCGACCATCATGACCGACCCGGAAATGGCTGATGCAACCTACATCGAGCCGATTCACTGGGAAGTTGTACGCAAGATTATTGAAAAAGAGCGCCCGGACGCGGTGCTGCCAACGATGGGCGGTCAGACGGCGCTGAACTGCGCGCTGG
>ENA-OWMK01000140-OWMK01000140.1-marine-metagenome-genome-assembly--contig:-NODE-140-length-10025-cov-3.715621_pt1 | contig 10025 bp, 9 predicted proteins | sample MGYA00248922_ERZ651132 | MGnify/ENA primary metagenome ERZ651132 (study PRJEB26858, sample SAMN05422230) | marine metagenome | place: Canada:British Columbia, Canada | study: EMG produced TPA metagenomics...
CAAACATGAAAAACTGTTTGCTATAGCCTGGCGCGCCAGCAATGTTAAATTCTGCTAAGTCCAGCGCCGGAAGTTTTAAATCGAGTAGCGTTGTCTGACCGTCTTTACGCGCCAACAGTAATGCCGCGTTTTTATCATTTTCCAGCTGCACATGCCCCTGAGCGTCACTGGTTGCCTGAGTCAGAGTCTGCCCTTTCTCATTTAATAAAGAGACTTCAATTCCTTGCTGGGCCGCGCCGTTTTCCAGACTTTGGGTAAAGATATCCAGACGATTGTGATAACGGTGAGCTGAAACGCCGATATCACTTAACGTAAACAGCGTCGCGGGATTACTGTAATCGTAACGTCCAGCCTGATTCATCACAGCCAGATACACGCCCGCCTGCTGAAGCGGTTTGATATCGCCCAGCGGCAGCAATAATTTTTCACGGGTGTTACGCGCAGGATTGAGATCAAACCGTCCGGTGTAGACCAGATCCGCCATCTGCAGCAGTTTGTCTGACTGCCAGTTCGCCAGCGAATTGCGGTATTCCCATTGGCTAATGAATGCTGGCAGAGATTCTGGCTTAACGCGGAAGAAGTTAACATCGACATTATTAACGTTGAGCGCCATTACCGGCAGCCCTTCAACGACTTTGCCAGGCAGCAGCGAACCACGGCTGGCAAAACCGACGCTGGGTTGGATGTCGCGGGTAGTTATAGTTTTTTCGTAATCTTTACTGAAGGTTGCGTTGTTGAGTGCTTTGACCTCCTTGCCAATAGTAACGATCAAATCACGTTTCGGTTCGAGGTGGCGTAAACGTAACTCTTTAAGATTATCTGACAGCTCCCAGGCACCATCCACTTTGCCGCTTTTTTTATCGACGACATGAATAACGCGTGAGAAATCCTGATCCGGGTCGAGAGGGATGGAGAACGTCAGCACCAGCGTGGCTGCACCATCAAGTTGGACTTCAGAGAGATCCAGCAATGTCAGCACCTTACCGGCACTCTGTTGGGCCAGTTTTTGTCTCTCCGGCACGGAGAGTTTTGCTGAACTCGCGTTTTCTGAAGAGGCCGCTTTAGTAACTTCAGAAGGCGCATCTTTTTTCACCGCTGTTGGCGCGTTATCGTTGTTGTCGCACCCTGCCAGCGCCAGCATTAGCATGCAGGCGGCTACGCGTAACTTTTTCATTTTTCATCCCTGCCACAATGGCCCGTTAGCAACGTCGAATAATTATTATGCGTGAGAATTTACGTTATGTAATTCAGTATCACGCCCATACAATCCGAATTTTAGTGAGAATTGTGGCTCAGACAGCCAAATCAGCCTCTTTTGCTTGTCGCTTTTCACTAAACATCCGACAATTTAGCCTAACCCCGGCAAAAATGGAGATGCCTATGTCCACGACATGGTTTGTAGGAGCCGACTGGCTCGCCGAACATATTGATGACCCGGAAATTCAGATTATCGATGCCCGCATGGCGTCGCCTGGACAGGAGGATCGTAACGTTGCTCAGGAGTATCTGAATGGACATATTCCCGGCGCAGTGTTTTTTGATATCGAAGCGCTTTCTGATCACACTTCCCCGCTTCCGCACATGCTGCCGCGCCCGGAAACGTTCGCCGTGGCGATGCGTGAATTAGGCGTTAACCAGGATAAGCACCTGATTGTCTATGACGAAGGTAATCTTTTCTCAGCCCCACGAGCATGGTGGATGCTGCGCACCTTTGGTGTAGAGAAAGTGTCGATTCTGGGGGGTGGACTTGCAGGCTGGCAGCGCGATGATCTGCTGTTAGAAGAAGGTGCAGTAGAGCTGCCGGAAGGAGAGTTTAACGCCGCGTTTAATCCTGAAGCCGTGGTGAAAGTAACCGATGTATTATTGGCAAGCCATGAAAATACGGCGCAAATTATTGATGCCCGCCCGGCTGCACGTTTTAACGCAGAAGTTGATGAACCTCGCCCAGGTTTACGTCGCGGACATATTCCCGGAGCACTGAATGTTCCGTGGACGGAACTGGTGCGCGAAGGCGAACTAAAAACGACCGATGAACTGGATGCGATATTTTTTGGTCGCGGCGTCAGCTACGACAAACCAATTATCGTCAGCTGCGGCTCTGGTGTAACGGCAGCCGTGGTTTTGTTAGCACTCGCGACGCTGGATGTGCCAAACGTGAAACTGTACGACGGCGCATGGAGTGAATGGGGCGCGCGGGCAGATTTACCGGTTGAGCCAGTGAAATAAGTATTTTACAGGCAATAAAAAACCGCCGAATTTGGCGGTTTTTTATTGCTAGTCTGGTTCGCGGCCTTTCCAGCAGGTTGACTTGTGTTACATGAGCAACGCAGGTGCTTCACAGCAAAACAATACTCACCAGTAACTCTCTTTTTGTCAAGCAAAAGAGAGTAATTATTGTTTATTTAGCGTATTATCGACACCGGCCCTTTCCGCCGTGTTCGGTAATAAAATAACCTGGCTTATTAGTCCGAATTCAGACAAATATAAATAAATCCTGCTCAAAATTAAAAATTCTAACCGGTAAAAGATATTACTTAAACATGTAAATTCACTTTCCTTTAAAAAACAAAAAACCGCCAAAATCAGGCGGTTTTTTGTTGCTGGTCCGGTTCGCGGCCTTTCCAGCAGGTTGTATTACCGTAGTAATGCAAGCGCGTCTCAGCGGAGACAATACTCGCCAGTAACTCTCTTTTTGTCAAGCAAAAGAGAGTTATTATTGTTCTGTTAGTGTATTATCCACTGCGGCCCTTTCCGCCGTCTCGCAAACGGGCGCTGGCTTTAGGAAAGGATGTTCCGTGGCCGTAAATGCAGGTGTTTCACAGCGCTTGCTATCGCGGCAATATCGCCAGTGGTGCTGTCGTGATGCGGTCTTCGCATGGACCGCACAATGAAGATACGGTGCTTTTGTATCGTACTTATTGTTTCTGGTGCGCTGTTAACCGAGGTAAATAATAACCGGAGTCTCTCCGGCGACAATTTACTGGTGGTTAACAACCTTCAGAGCAGCAAGTAAGCCCGAATGCCGCCCTTTGGGCGGCATATTTTAGATTATCCGATTCTGTTTAAAGTCACGCAAAAAACCACCCCAGCGACGTTCATAGAATGGCGCAATATGTTCGGTAATAAAGTGGCTAATTCCTTTTTCCCCTTTTTTCACCTGACAAATATCGATTGGTTCATCGCCAGGTAATGTATCGGTCGCTACACTTCCCGTCGCCTGAATAATTTCTTCGATATCACCATCGGCTTCAATGCCAATAAGTAAATTAGGCTGTGCCTCTTCGTTCTCTTTAATTGAACAAATAAAAGCACGCTTCACCGGCTTAATGGTTTTAAATAAGGTGGTGAGTGAATCAATCATTTGTGCTGGCGGCTCTGCGACTTCCGATAATATCAGCGATTCACCGCCTTCCAGGATTTCCTGGCTGCTCAGCGGATTTCCCTCTTCACCAATCAACAAACTGATTTCACGCGGCATAAATTCTTTACCGGTTGGCAGTTTGGCATTAAGGAAGAGCGTTTCGCCAAGTGTCATCTCAAACAGCGTGCGAACGGGCATTACGACAAATGCCTGTTCGTCTTCAACCGCCTGTTGAAGTGCTTCTAACGAGGTGAAAAAAGGAATGACGCTGGTGCCGTCTTCTTTTTCCCAGTGCTGTAAATCAAGCGCGCTATCTTCAACCACAGCCTCGCCCTGCGCCGCCGTACCAGGCACCCAGACGGTGGATTCCAGTAGAGTACGGAAAAAGGCCGGGCGGTGCGCCGGTTCAGTTGCTGCTTTTTCCAGCAGGTCTTCAAGTTCGTTTTTTGTTTCGGACATAAGAACCACAATTCATTCAACGTTCGGGGCGCAAATGCCTGATGCGCTACGCTTATCAGGCCTACAAGGGATTCGCAATTTGTTGAATTTGCAGAATTTGTAGGCCGGATAAGGCGTTTACGCCGCATCCGGCATATTAGTTTACGCCGTTAACAGATTAGCTATCGTGCGCACACCAAGTCCCGTAGCGCCCGCAGACCACTGTTCAACCGGCGCTTTACGGTAAGTCGCCGAGCAGTCGATATGCAGCCAGCCTTGCTGATAGTTCTCAACAAAGTGCGACAGGAAGCCCGCCGCCGTGCTCGCGCCTGCCGGATACGCCGCGCTTCCGGTATTGTTCAGTTCGGCAAAGTTAGACGGCAGCTGGCTGCGGTGGAACTCCGCCAGCGGCAGACGCCAGAACGGTTCGTTCTCCTGCGCGGCACTCGCCAGCAAGCGACCGGCCAGCGCATCGTCAAAACTGAACAGCGCGTGATAATCATTACCCAGCGCAGTTTTCGCCGCCCCGGTGAGGGTCGCCGCATCAATGATCATTTCCGGTTTCTGCGCACTGGCATCAATCAGACCATCGGCAAGCACCAGACGCCCTTCGGCATCAGTGTTCATCACTTCAACTTTTTTACCGTTGCGATAGGTGATGATATCGCCCAGCTTGAACGCATTGCCGCTAATCAGGTTATCCGCACAGCAGAGGAACAGCTTCACGCGCTTGTTCAGTCCGCGCGTAATGGCAAATGCCAGCGCCCCGGTAACCGTTGCCGCGCCGCCCATGTCCGACTTCATCGAGTCCATAAACGCAGTCTGTTTGATGCTGTAGCCGCCGGAGTCAAAAGTGATACCTTTACCTACCAGGCACGCGTACACTGGCGCTTCTTTATCGCCAGTTGGGTTGTAATCCAGCGCCAGCAATACCGGAGAACGTTCTGAACCGCGTCCGACTGTGTGCAGCCCCATATAACCTTGCTCACGCAGATCTTCGCCTTTGGTGATCCGATAAGTCACACGATCGCCCGCGACGTTGCTGATCAGATCAACAGCACGCTGTGCCAGTTGCGATGGTCCCAATTCTTCTGCCGGTGCGTTGATGGTGTCACGCACCCAGTCGATGATCATCAGGCGGTTATCCAGTTCCTGGCGCTGGGCATCGTCCAGATCCGGCCACACCACTTTACGCGTGCCTTTCGGGGCTTTGTAACCTTGCCAGAATGCCCAGCAGCGATCCGCATCCCAGCCTTCACCGCTTAACTGAACATGCTTGATGCCCAGACCGTCAATCTTGCGCGCCGCACGCTGGATCAGCCCCAGATCGTCTGCCCCGTTCAAATGCAGGGTAATGCCGTCATTATTAATGCTGTAAGTTGCTTTTTCTCCCCAGCGCGCGTCGGCAGGTTGGGTAGAGAGGGTAATCTTCATCGCTTCTGTCATTTTAGTTATCCTTCTTTGTAAAAGGGCCGCCAGTTGGCAGCCCCAGGATTTTTCCGCTAAATGATTCGCGTTGCAGGAAGGCGGCAAGTGAGTGAAGCCCCAGGAGCATAGATAACTATGTGACTGGGGTGAACGAGCGCAGCCAACGCATCTGCGGCGTGAAGCATGACGCGGAAATTATTCGGCCTCGTCCAGCCAGACTAACAAAATCGCTTCGAGGATTTTCTCGTTGGATGCCTGCGGGTCGTCGTCGAAATCTTCCAGATCGCAAATCCACTGATGCATATCGGTGAATCGAACCGTTTTCGGATCAAGATCGGGATACGCATCGTACAGTGCTTCGCCAATTTCGCGGCTATCGGTCCACTTAAGTCCCATACTAACCTCTGTTAATGCTCACGCGCATGGTTGATAGTGTAACGCGGGATTTCGACTACTAAATCTTCGTCGGTAACGCGCGCCTGGCAGCTTAAACGGCTTTCCGGCTCCAGTCCCCAGGCTTTGTCCAGCATGTCGTCTTCCTGCTCTGAGCTTTCCGGCAGTGAGTCAAAACCTTCACGAACGATGCAGTGGCAGGTGGTGCAAGCACAGGATTTTTCACAGGCGTGTTCAATCTCGATACCGTTACGCAGAGCTGCGTCGAGAATGGTTTCACCGCTATTAGCTTCCAGAACAGCGCCATCAGGGCAGAGATCCTGATGAGGCAAAATAACAATCTTTGGCATATTAAACCTCGTCCACGGAATGGCCTTTCAGCGCACGACGAACCGACTGGTCCATGCGGCGAGCGGCGAAATCCTGGGTTTGTTTGTCTACGTTTTTAATCGCTTGTTCGATGGCGTCAACATCATCGCCCTGCGCCACTTCACTCAGGTGAGCGGCAGCATCGTCAATGACCTGACGTTCTGCGGCGCTTAACAGCGCGGCATTAGGGGCGGGGGGGCGGTGCGGGGTTTTGTGCACGCGCGCTGCTTTTGTTTTTTGTTCTGCCAGCATTCGGGCTTTTACGTCCTGCTCGGCATAGCTCATTGAGTCTTTGATCATCGAAGCGATTTCGCTATCGGTCAGACCGTAAGACGGTTTGACCTGAATAGACGCCTCAACGCCGGTGGATTTCTCCATCGCCGTCACGCTCAAAAGACCGTCGGCATCGACCTGGAACGTCACGCGAATATGCGCACCGCCAGCCGGTAGCGCCGGAATACCACGCAGCGCAAAACGCGCCAGTGAGCGGCAGTCCTGCACCAGTTCGCGCTCACCCTGCATTACATGGATAGACATCGCCGTCTGACCATCTTTAAAGGTGGTGAAATCCTGAGCGCGGGCCACCGGAATAGTGGTATTACGCGGAATCACTTTCTCCACCAGGCCGCCCATCGTTTCGAGGCCCAGCGACAGTGGGATCACATCAAGCAACAGCATTTCGCTGTCTGGCTTGTTACCCACCAGAATATCCGCCTGAATCGCCGCGCCAATAGCGACGACTTTATCCGGGTCGATGGAAGTCAGCGGTGGACGACCGAAAAATTCGCCTACCCGTTCACGCACCAGCGGCACGCGAGTAGAACCGCCCACCATCACCACTTCCAGCACTTCATCAGCTTCTACACCCGCGTCTTTCAGCGCGCGACGACAAGCCAGTAAGGTTCGTTTTACCAGTGGCGCGATCAGTTCATTGAATTGTTCACGGCTGATTTCGCCCTGCCAGCCCGCAACGTTAACGGTCACGGAGTCCGCATCGCTCAGCGCGATTTTGGCTGCAATGGCGGCATCCAGCAGTTCACGCTGAACGCGGTTATCGCTACGATCAGGAATGCCCGCCTGCTCGCGAATGTAATCCGCCAGCAGATGGTCGAAATCATCGCCGCCGAGCGCGGAATCACCGCCGGTTGCCAGCACTTCAAACACGCCGCGACTTAAGCGCAGAATGGAAATATCAAACGTCCCGCCACCGAGGTCATAAACGGCGATCACGCCTTCCTGACCGGAATCCAGCCCGTAGGCGATAGCCGCAGCGGTCGGTTCGTTAAGTAAGCGCAGGACGTGAAGGCCCGCCAGACGCGCCGCGTCTTTGGTGCCCTGACGCTGGGCATCGTCAAAGTACGCCGGAACGGTGATAACTACACCATCCAGCTCGCCTGCCAGGGCTTCAGTTGCCCGCGCCGCCAGTGCTTTGAGGATGTCCGCAGAAACGCGCACCGGGTTCAGCAGCCCCGCCGCCGTTTCAATCATCGGCAGGCCGTTTTCGCTGGCCTGGAATTGATAAGGCAGATGCGGATAGCGTTGCTGGATATCAGCCAGCGAGCGTCCCATCAGGCGTTTAACAGAACTAATTGTGTTGGCGGTATCGAGCGCTGCATTAGTACGCGCGTCATAACCCACCGAATGCCCTTGCTGTTGATAGTGAACAACAGATGGCAGCAGGTGACGGCCTTCATGATCGGCTAACGTTTCGGCCTGACCGCTGCGCACTGTCGCCACCAGCGAGTTGGTTGTGCCCAGGTCAATACCGGCCGCCAGACGACGCTGATGCGGCGCAGCACTCAAACCAGGTTCACTAATTTGTAATAAGGCCATGTTTAGCTTCCAGAAATTAAAAATCGAGCAGTTTTTCTTCGAGTTGTTCGGCACTGCTTCGCAGTTTATCGAGAAAACGCAGCTTACGCACGGTATCCGCCGCCGCGTCCCACGTCTCGTTGTCTAACTGTTCAACCATCAACTGATGGCGGGTATCAAACATCTTTTTCACACGTTTGATAAAGCTTTCCAGCCGCGCTTCATCTTTCGCCTGTTCGATCTCGTCCAGCTCTTCGCGCAGCTCCAACTGTTCCATCAGGAACGCGGTGTCGCGCACAGTATGCTGCTCGCTGGCGAGATCAAAGCCGTGCAAAGAAAGCAAATATTCCGCGCGCATTAACGGATGACGCAGCGTTTGCCAGGCCTGGTTAATGGTTGCAGATTGCTGTACGGCGGCGAGTTGTTCCGCCTGGCTTCCGCTGGCGAATTTATCAGGATGATACTGACGTTGTAGATCCTGAAAACGCAGGCTCAGCGCCTGGGTATCGAGTTGATAGCGGGCAGGCAAGCCAAAGAGGGTGAAGTAATCCATAACATTCTCAGGGCTGCGATCCGCCGCGATAACGGCGAATCAGGTAAAACAAACCCCACGCGCAGGCGACCACGGTGGGGTTATCGGTATGCGCATCAAACGTGGAAGCTTTCGCCGCAACCACACTCATCTTTGACGTTCGGGTTGGTGAATTTAAACCCTTCGTTCAGGCCTTCTTTTACGAAGTCCAGCTGCGTACCGTCCAGAAATTGCAGGCTCTTGCCATCGACCACGACTTTCACGCCTTTGTCTTCAAACACGATGTCTTCCGGCGTCGGTTCGTCAACAAATTCCAGTACATAAGCCATACCTGAACACCCGGAGGTTCTCACGCCCAGACGCAGGCCAAACCCTTTACCGCGGTTAGCCAGAAAGGTATTTACTCGCGCTGCTGCACTGTCGCTCAGTGTAATCGACATAACCAAACCTCAACTCTTATTTTGCTTCACGTTTGCTTTTATAGTCCGCAATGGCGGCTTTGATCGCGTCTTCTGCCAGAATAGAACAGTGAATTTTCACCGGCGGCAGTTCAAGTTCTTCAGCAATATCGGTGTTTTTGATCGCCTGCGCTTCGTCGAGAGACTTCCCTTTCACCCATTCGGTGACCAGGGAGCTGGAAGCGATAGCGGAACCGCAGCCGTAAGTTTTAAAACGCGCGTCTTCAATGATACCTTCATCGTTGACTTTAATCTGCAACTTCATCACGTCGCCACAGGCCGGTGCCCCCACCATGCCGCTGCCGACGTTCTCGTCGTTGTTGTCAAAGGAACCCACGTTACGCGGATTCTCGTAATGGTCGATAACTTTTTCGCTGTAAGCCATTATAAATTCTCCTGATTCCGATACCGATTAATGATGAGCCCATTCGATGCTGTTCAGATCCACGCCCTGCTTGTACATTTCCCACAGCGGAGAAAGGTCACGCAGACGACCGATGGATTTACGAACTAACTCGATGGTGTAGTCGATCTCTTCTTCAGTAGTAAAACGACCTAAAGAGAAACGGATAGAGCTATGTGCCAGCTCGTCGTTCAGCCCCAGCGCGCGCAGCACGTAGGACGGTTCGAGGCTTGCTGACGTACAGGCGGAACCTGAAGAAACTGCGAGGTCTTTCAGCGCCATAATCAGCGACTCACCTTCAACGTAGTTGAAGCTGACGTTGAGAATGTTCGGCGCACCGTGTTCCAGGTCACCGTTCAGGTAAACTTCTTCGATATCTTTGATGCCGTTCCACAGACGGTTACGCAGGCCGCGCAGACGTTCCATCTCGGTCGCCATCTCTTCTTTTGCGATGCGATAGGCCTCGCCCATTCCGACGATCTGGTGAACAGGCAGAGTGCCGGAACGCATACCGCGCTCGTGACCGCCGCCGTGCATTTGCGCTTCGATGCGTACGCGCGGTTTACGACGTACATACAGCGCACCGATACCTTTCGGGCCATAGATTTTGTGACCGGAGAAAGACATCAGGTCAACTTTCAACTGGCTCAGGTCGATAGGCAGTTTACCCACGCTCTGGGTTGCATCAACGTGATAGATAATGCCACGAGCACGGCACATTTCGCCGATAGCCGCGATATCCTGCACCACGCCGATTTCGTTATTTACGTGCATGATGGACACGAGGATGGTGTCGTCACGCATCGCTGCTTCAAGTTCTTTCAGGTCGAT
>ENA-OWMK01000154-OWMK01000154.1-marine-metagenome-genome-assembly--contig:-NODE-154-length-9698-cov-3.878599_pt1 | contig 9698 bp, 8 predicted proteins | sample MGYA00248922_ERZ651132 | MGnify/ENA primary metagenome ERZ651132 (study PRJEB26858, sample SAMN05422230) | marine metagenome | place: Canada:British Columbia, Canada | study: EMG produced TPA metagenomics...
ATTCGCCGGGGGGTTTTGTAGGTCTGATAAGACGCGCCAGCGTCGCATCAGACATCAGCACGGTGCCTGTGCCGGATGCGGCGGGGACGCCTTATCCGGCCTACATAGTGCATAAATTCTTATAATGAAGACGGACAACCCACTAAGTTGTCCGTCTTTTTTATTTCATTTAAATTATTTAATCATGTTTATTGCATATAAATTCACTTGATGGCATTGTTATCCCATGCCGCAGACACGGCCAAAAATCATAAGATTGACAGACGGGAGTTCCATCATGAAAAAGTTAGTTCTTGCCGCTTTACTTGCTTCCTTTACTTTCGGTGCTTCTGCCGCAGAGAAAATCAATTTTGGCGTTTCAGCCACCTATCCACCCTTTGAATCTATAGGTGCTAATAATGAGATTGTCGGCTTTGATATCGATCTGGCAAAAGCCTTGTGCAAACAAATGCAGGCAGAATGTACTTTTACTAATCACGCGTTCGACAGCCTGATCCCGTCCCTGAAATTCAGAAAATATGACGCCGTAATCTCCGGTATGGATATCACCCCGGAGCGTAGCAAACAGGTATCGGTTACCACGCCCTACTATGAAAACTCAGCCGTCGTGATTGCCAAAAAAGATACCTACAAAACGTTTGCCGATCTGAAAGGCAAACGTATTGGGATGGAAAACGGTACTACGCACCAGAAATATATTCAGGATCAGCACCCGGAAGTGAAAACTGTCTCTTATGACAGTTATCAGAATGCCTTTATCGATCTGAAAAATGGTCGTATTGATGGGGTATTTGGTGACACAGCGGTGGTAAACGAATGGCTGAAAACCAATCCACAACTTGGTGTTGCTACTGAGAAAGTGACCGATCCGCAATATTTTGGCACCGGCCTGGGCATCGCTGTACGTCCGGATAACAAAGCCCTGCTGGAAAAACTGAATAACGCGCTGGCAGCAATTAAAGCTGACGGTACTTATCAAAAAATCAGTGACCAGTGGTTCCCACAGTAAGATTCAGAAAGCCGCAACCGCGGCTTGAGACTGATGACAAAGGTAAAATTGCCTGATGCGCTACGCTTATCAGGCCTACATGGCCCATGCAATGTATTGAATTTGCACGCTTTTGTAGGCCGGATAAGGCGTTTACGCCGCATCCGGCATAAACAACGCGCACTTTGTCAGCAATCTGAAGCCGCACATGCGGCTTTTTTATTGCTTCACCAGCAGCGTCAGCACTTCATAGTGCGCGGTATGCGGGAACATATCGAAAAGCTGCACCCGTTCAATACGAAACCCAGGCAGTTCGCGGATATCTTTCGCCATAGTTTGGGCGTTACAGCTGGAGTAGATGATAAAACGCGGTGCCATCGTTGAGAGATAATCACACAGCGGTTTACCAATGCCGCGGCGCGGCGGGTTAACCAGCACCAGCTCCGGCACATCCCCCTGAGCGGTGGCAAACTGAGGGGAGTCCAGCGCCTGAAATTGCAAACGCGTTAAGCCCAGTTCAGCGGCTGACTGCTTTGCACAGGCAATGGCCTCTGATGCAATTTCGATCCCGGTTAACTGCATGTCAGGCGTCGCGCAGTGTAAACCAAAGCCCCCCACACCGCAGAACAGATCCCACATATGTTTAACCGGCAGCTGTCGTACCCAGTCGCGCGCGGTGGCGTACAACTGGCTGGCGACCGCCGGATTAGTCTGGAAGAAACTTTGCGGACGGATCCACAGCGGTACGTCATTAAAACGCTCCGCCAGTGCCTGTTGTTCGGTCAGGTAGATCTCCGTCTCCCCTTCCATAATCGCCATATGTACCGGCTGAATATTGACGGTAATAACTTTCAGCTGCGGTAGTTGTTCGTGTAACCACGGCAGCGCCTTACGCAGTTGCGCCAGCTTGGTATCAGAACGCAGTACAAAGCGCAGCATCATGCCTCCATCACTCTGGCTTTCAGTCAGCAGAATGTATTTCAGTTCGCCACGCTTACGCGCCACGTTGTAGGGCGTTAACCCCGCTCGGGCGATAAACGGTTTTAGCGCCGCAAAAACGGGCGCAAATGAGGCAGGATAAAGCGGGCAGTCACAAAGGTCTTCTGGTGTGCCATCGCGATGCAGCATACCGAGCAGTGGTTTTTCAACGCTACCACTCACCACCATTTTGGCTTTATTACGAAACCCTTGTTCCGGGCCTGACACCGGCGCGCACCATTCCTCAACCGGAAAGTCGGCGAGCAGATTTTTAAGATCGGCGGTTTTAGCGGAGAGTTGCTCTGGAATCGGCTGCATTATCCACTGACAGGAACGACAGCGACCCGCGTCGTAAAGTGCGCACTGCATACATTGACCTTCACATCATCAGGGGCGACGATTATACACATTATTGCAACTGGAAGAACCGCCGACTGGTCGAGGGAACGAACAGCAGCATCAGGATGAGCATATCCGGCAGCTTCTGCAGCATCAGGCTATGGAAGATTTCACGTTTTGATTCACCGGGAATGCTGAACAGCTCCGGATAACCGTACCCCAGCGAAGCCGCCCACAAGTAACTTGCGGCGGTGATTTGTGTCAGCAGATATAGCCAGCGCGCCCAGCGACGCCCTTTCACCAGTGAAAACGCACACCAGATCTCAATGAAAACCAGCACCAGACTGCTTAAAAAGACCAGCGTTAAACTCCAGGTTTGTACGCTGCGATGAATGAACTCGCCAATACCGCGCACGCCCAGCGTATTGAAAATCATCAGCACGTCGAGGCCACGGATCATAATAATGGCGAGCGCCGCCACCTGCACCAGCGCAGGCACATTCAGGCGAGCATGAGATGAAGATGTTTTCTTAAAAAATCCCAACGTTTCGTCTTCCATGAAAACAATGCCGCGACATGCGCGGCATTATGTAGCCAGGTTGGCAAATTTTAGTGTCTTCAGCCACGTCTTGCACGCTGGATGTCGCGTATCCGCTGTTTTTCTGCGCGAGCCATCAGATACCAGGCGATAAATCCGACAATTCCGACCGCGCCGAGGATCAATGTTGCCAGGGCGTTGATTTCCGGATTCACCCCCATCCGCACGCTGGAAAAGACCAGCATCGGTAACGTGGTGGCTCCCGGCCCGGAAACAAAGCTGGCGATCACCAGATCATCAAGCGACAAAGTAAAAGCCAGTAACCAGCCAGAAATGATCGCGGGCATGATCATCGGTAGCGTAATGACGAAAAACACTTTCAGCGGCGTCGCACCGAGATCCATCGCTGCTTCTTCTATCGAGCGATCCAGTTCCCGCAATCTTGAAGAAATAACGACCGCCACATAAGCCGTACAAAAAGTGACATGCGCCAGCCAGATGGTGAGCATACCGCGGTCCGCAGGCCAGCCAATGGCATGAGCAAGCGCGACGAATAATAACAACAGCGACAAGCCCGTGATGACATCTGGCATTACCAGCGGCGCGGTGATCATAAAGGCAAAGCCATTTGATCCGCGAAACCTGCCAAAGCGCACCAGCACCACCGCCGCAATAGTTCCGAGGATCGCCGCCGCCGTCGCCGCACAGGCCGCAATTGTCAGACTTAAACCAACCGCACTCATCATCGCGTCATCGCGCAATAACTCACCATACCAGCGCGTTGACCAGCCGGCCCACACCGTCACCAGCTTCGAGCTGTTAAACGAATAGATAACCAGCATCAGCATTGGCGCGTAGAGAAAGGTAAAGCCCAGCAGCAAAATCACAATCCGCCAGGGCGAACGAACTACCGGTAAATTATTCATCCGTGTTCTCCCACGCTTTTTTGCTGGTGTTTGTGGAACCACATTATCGGCACAATTAGCAGCAGCAACATGATGATCGCTACCGCCGAGGCCACCGGCCAGTCGCGGTTATTGAAAAACTCTTGCCATAGCACGCGCCCGATCATGATGCTGTCCGGGCCACCGAGCAGTTCCGGGATCACAAACTCGCCCACAGCCGGGATAAACACCAGCATCGATCCGGCAATAATCCCACCTTTAGTCAGCGGCACGATCACAGTAAAGAACGTTTTCAGCGGTCGTGCACCGAGATCCAGCGCTGCTTCCACCAGCGAATAATCAATACGAATCAACGCGGTATAAATCGGCAGTACCATAAACGGCACGTAAGCGTAAACAATGCCGATATAAACGGCCAGATTGGTATGCAGAATGGTCAGCGGTTGATCGATAACCCCCAGCCACAGCAGAAAATTATTCAGCACACCGTTGTTTTTTAATATTCCCATCCAGGCATAAACGCGGATCAGAAACGAGGTCCACGACGGCAGGATCACCAGTAGTAATAAAATATTACGGGTCGAAGGCTTACTGTGCGCCACCGCCCACGCCAGCGGATAGCCGATCAGTAAACAGCAAAATGTCGAAATCGCAGCCACCTGTAGCGACTGGAGATAAGCATCGAAATAGAGCGGATCGTCGGTCAGTTGCAGAAAATTACCGAGATTAAGAGTGATGGACAGTTGCCCGTCAGCCCACTCCATCAGTTCGGTATAAGGTGGAATAGCGCGCGCCATCTCCGCCAGGCTTATTTTAAAGACAATCAGAAATGGCAGCAGAAACAGCAAGATCAACCAGATATATGGCAACGCAATGACCAGTTTGCGCCCATGCTTCATTTGCAGCTGCGACAACCACAGCTTAAATCCGCCCGGCGGTTTCGACTGGGCAGCAGGTTCAAGTGTACTCATCTTTGCTCCTTAAACCGTCAGCACCACACAGCTGTCCACTTCCCAGCACAAACGCACTTCGTCGCCCCAGGTCGGTAACCCTTTACGATGACGATGGGCGTTTTGTAGCTGGGCGCTAATCATCTGCCCACTTTTCAGACGAACGTGATACACCGAAAGATCGCCGAGATAGGCAATGTGTATCACCTCCCCCACCGCGAAGTTACAACCATTGGCGGGCGGCTCTTCGCAAAGCATGATTTTTTCCGGGCGCAGCGCCACATGTACCGGCACGTTATCGACCACCGAGGCATCCGCGTCGACTTTCAGTGGATGCACCAGCCCCGGCGAATCAAGCACCAGGCCATCTTCCTGACGCTCTTTGAGTACGCCTTCAAAGACGTTTACCGAGCCAATAAATTCGGCGCTATAGCGGGTAGTCGGATGCTCGTAGATCTCTTCCGGTTCGCCAATCTGGACAAATTTCCCACGATTCATAATGGCGATGCGCCCCGCCATGGTCATCGCCTCTTCCTGATCGTGGGTGACCATCACACAAGTCACACCGACGCGCTCCAGAATATCCACCACTTCAAGCTGCATCCTGTCACGCAGCTTTTTATCCAGCGCGCCCATCGGCTCATCGAGCAGTAATAGTTTCGGGCGCTTCGCAAGGCTTCGGGCCAGGGCCACACGTTGTCGCTGACCACCGGAAAGCTGATGCGGTTTGCGTTTGGCGAACTCCTGCATATGCACCAGGCCGAGCATCTCATTGACCCGGCTGGCAATTTCCGCTTTCGGTAGTTTGTCCTGTTTCAGGCCAAAAGCGATGTTCTGTTCCACGGTCATATGCGGAAACAGCGCGTAAGACTGAAACATCATATTGATGGGGCGCAGGTAAGGCGGAACCTGTGACAAATCGACGCCATCAAGCATTATCTGTCCGGCAGAAGGTTGTTCGAAACCTGCCAGCATACGCAGCAGCGTGGACTTGCCACAGCCGGATGCGCCCAGCAGCGCGAAGATTTCACCTTTGTAGATGGTCAGGCTGACATCATCCACCGCATGTTGACCATCGTAGGATTTGGTCAGGTTGCGGATTTCTAATAGCGGCGTCAGCGCCTTACGGGTTTTCGCCTGCGGGCGAGGGATAGCGTCATTCACGGCTGCTCTCCGGCATTGAATGTGTGCAAGCGCACCATAATGGTGCGAATTGCCGGCGGGTGTGGTGCGCCCCTCCGGCATCTACGACTGCGGATTATTTTCCGCTCTTCACTTTGGTCCACGCGCGGGTGCGCACACGGTCGATTTTCGGATCCTGCACTTTCAGAGTGAACAGCTTCGCACGAACATCCGCAGGCGGATAAATACCTGGGTTCTCACGGACTTCCGCACTCACCAGCGGCGTGGCTGCTTTATTGGCGTTGGCATAGAACACATGGTCGGAAATATGCGCTACTACATCCGGGCGCAGCAGGTAATTCAGGAACTGATAGGCTTCGTCTTTGTTTTTGGCATCCGCAGGCATGGCGAATACATCAAAGAACGCCATCGCCCCTTCTTTTGGAATCGAGAACGAGACATTCCCGCCATTCTTCGCTTCCTTCGCGCGGTTTGACGCCTGCCAGACATCACCTGCCCAGCCGATAGCGACGCAAATATCGCCGTTTGCCAGGTCGTTAATGTATTGAGATGAATGGAAATAACGAATGTTCGGGCGCAGCTTTAACAGCAGATCTGTTGCCGGTCCGGTGTAATCATCCGCTTTAGTGCTGTTGGGATCTTTGCCGAGATAATTCAACACGGTAGCAAAAACTTCTTCTGGCGCATCCAGGAAAGAGACACCGCAGCTTTTCAGTTTTTCCAGATTTTCAGGTTTGAGGATCAAGTCCCAGCTATCGACGGGCGCGTTTTCGCCCAGCACCGCTTTAACTTTATCAACGTTATAGCCAATCCCGGTCGTCGCCCACATATAGGGCATAGCAAATTTATTGTCGGGATCGTGTTTGGCGACCAGCTTCAGCAGTTCCGGGTCGAGATTCTTCCACTCCGGCAATTTGCTTTTGTCCAGCGGCTGGAAAACTCCCGCAGTCAACTGGCGCTCCAGAAAGCTGGCAGATGGAACCACCAGATCAAAGCCGGTACTCCCGGCCATTAATTTGCCTTCCAGTACTTCGTTAGAGTCGAAAACATCGTAGACGACTTTAATACCGGTTTCTTTTTCAAAATTGGCCACCGTGTCCGGGGCGATATAATCAGACCAGTTATAAATGTGGAGTGTTTTTTGTTCAGCCGCGAGCGTGCCGACAGAGACGGCCATCAGAGCACCCGCAACCAGACCCGATAGCCATTTTTTATTTAAGGCGGTCATATCTCTTTCCTTCTGAAAGTTCGTTAACAAACGAACAAAAGTTGTCACACTGAAAGATATGCAATAAACGTGCATATTTTTTATCGGCGCGGTGTAAGAAAAGAGAACTTTCTCCCGGCCAGCACTGCTCGCTATATAAAAGCATCGCAAGAATAACTTTAGCCAGGGTTTGAGACTATAGCTCGGATTAAAAAACGGTATTTAACAAATTTTTATGCATATTTGCTCTATGTGATAAAGCCAAATCGACACAAGAGAAGTGAAATAATCTTTAAGAAAAGGTTAAAAACAGCAGATAATTTTGCAGCGCGCAGCCACTGCACCAGCGACTGCGTGCTCGAAAGGAGTTATCAGTGGAGGAAATAGTTTTCGGTAACGTTGTTTTGCCCTTCATCATCAGTCGGTAACAGCAGTTGATGGGCATTAGCTTCAAGAATGACCATCGAAATCTGCTCTTCGCTCTGACGCACGAACCATGCAAACTGCTCATAGGTTACGCCCTGCATAACGGATAAAGACTGGCAAACCACCAGCTTTGGCAGATTATCATCCTGCATATCAAGAAATGCTTTCACGGTCAGCGAACTGGCATTGATGGCAGATAAATCCGCCGCCAGCGGCAATACGGCTGAAGGTCGGACTTCCGCCATGGCAGAAAACAGGATCGTGTTATCGATCAGATCGATTTTGGCATCAAAGACACCGTCGAAATTCTGCATATGGGGCAGATGCAGAGCCTGACAGTTATCACATTCAAAAAAACTCATCCCCAGGTCATCGAGCCATTGACGCAGCGTATCCAGACCAGGAACGACCAGCGATGTCATAATTTTGTACAACCTCTTTCGATAAAAAGACCGGCACAGCTTACGCAAAAAGCGCAGGCAAAACCATGATCAGTAATGTGATTGCGACTAACCACCCGTTTTCAGGCAATATTCTGTCGTAGCGTGGCGTTCGATCCAGCGGATCATTTTACCCGCGATGTCGATACCGGTGGTTTTTTCTATTCCTTCCAGCCCCGGCGACGCATTCACCTCCATCACCAACGGCCCGCGATTAGCACGCAGAATATCCACACCAGCAACGTCCAGCGCCATCGTTCGCGCGGCTTTTATCGCGATTTCACGCTCCTGTGGTGTGATACTGGCGACGCTTGCCGCGCCGCCACGATGCAAATTGGAACGAAAATCGCCCTCTTTCGCCCGCCGTTCAATCGCAGCGACCACTTCATCGCCAACAACCAGACAGCGGATATCGCACCCTTGCGCCTCTTTGATATATTCCTGCACCAGAATATGCGCGTTCAGACCGCGGAAAGCGTCAATCACGCTTTCCGCCGCCTGACGCGTCTCCGCCAGCACGACGCCAATTCCCTGCGTGCCTTCAACCAACTTGACCACCAGCGGCGCACCACCGACCATGTCGATTAAATCGCTGGTATCATCCGGCGAATGCGCAATGCCCGTGACAGGCAGGTCGATGCCCTGACGCGCCAGCAGTTGCATGGAACGCAATTTGTCACGCGCCCGGGCAATGGCGACCGACTCATTGAGCGGATAGCTCCCCAGCATCTCGAACTGGCGCAGTGCCGCCGTCCCATAAAAGGTAATGGCGGTGCCAATACGCGGGATCACTGCGTCAAAATGGGGTAACTTGCGGCCTTTGTAGTGAATAGAAGACGCCGCAGGATTTATGTTCATGTAGCAAGAAAGCGGATCAAGAATTTCAACCAGGTGACCGCGCTGTATAGCGGCTTCACGCAGCCGCTTACACGAATAGAGCGTTCCATCCCGGGACAATATGGCAATTTTCACCCTGCACCTCTCTGTCAGACCTGGTCAAAAGCCCGCGTATCATACATCGACGTGGCGGTTTTAGCGCGTCGCCCAACCCTGTTTGTGCAAATAATCCAGAATAAATGGGCGGCTTTCTTTAATGATTGTTCGGCGGATATGATCGCTCCAGGTATCCCGGCGATTATTGCTGCCACGGGTGAGGTAATATTCCGCCAGTTGCTCGTCATACTGCGCCAGTGCGCCTTTATCCAGCGGTTGATAGCTGTTTTCATGCACCAAAATGGAGGCCGGTAAACGCGGCTTAAGATCCGGATTATCCGCAGGCCAGCCAAGGCACAGCCCAAACAGCGGCAGAACATGCTGCGGTAATTTAAGCAGTTTCGTCACCGCTTCAATATTATTGCGCAGGCCGCCGATATATACCCCGCCCAATCCCAGCGATTCCGCTGCGATTAATGCATTCTGCGCCATCATTGCCGTATCAACGACACCGAGCAACAGTTGTTCCGCCAGGCCGAGCTGAGCATCCGGACAGATCTGTAAATGGCGGTTAAAGTCGGCACAGAACACCCAGAACTCCGCCGCTTGCGCTACGTGTTTTTGCCCGCCGGTCAGCGTCACCAGTTCTTCACGTAACGCTTTGTCGGTAATGCGAATAATGCTACTGCACTGCAAAAAACTGGAACTGGACGTCGCACGGGCGCTGTTAATAATCGCCTCACGCTGCGCTTCGGAAATGGGTTCATCAGTGAAATGGCGAATGGAGCGATGGCCACAAATAAGTTCAATGGTTGGCGTCATTATCTTTTTCTCTTTCTGAACGTGAATAT
>ENA-OWMK01000201-OWMK01000201.1-marine-metagenome-genome-assembly--contig:-NODE-201-length-7462-cov-3.039675_pt1 | contig 7462 bp, 8 predicted proteins | sample MGYA00248922_ERZ651132 | MGnify/ENA primary metagenome ERZ651132 (study PRJEB26858, sample SAMN05422230) | marine metagenome | place: Canada:British Columbia, Canada | study: EMG produced TPA metagenomics...
CTCAAATTGCGGATCGTCGCCAAAGAGATCCAGACCGATCTCCCCCACCGCCACCACCTTCGCCGGACGCCTTTCCAGCGCCTGCTGTAGCTGCTCAAGAGACACATCGCTATGTTTTTCCAACATACCAGGATGCAAGCCCAATGCGGCATACAGCGGTTGATAATTTTCCGCTAATGCCAACACACGGGCAAAATTTTCCGCCTCTGTTGCCGGAACAATGATCTTGCCTACGCCCGCTTGTGCCGCGCGTTGCAGGCTGGCCTCTTCATCGCCACTAAACGGCGGGAAATCAAAATGGCAGTGGGTGTCGATAAAACGGCAAATCAAGCCAGATCCTCATTGTTAAATGTCGGGTCGTTCGCCTGCGGAGCGTCGCTCACTTCGGCAACCAGCGTATCGTTGGCGACTGGCGCAGGCGGAATGACAATCGATTCCGGCGTCACCACTGGCACCAGATGGCGGGTAAGCGGCGCTTTTTCAGTTAATAGCTTGCCAACCGTGGCGAGGAAATAACGACCGCATAAACGCCCAAGTTTATAGTCTTCACGCAGCGCCGGAATCCGACTGCCAAGCGCGATACTATGTAATGGCTTCGGCGGATAAATTTCGAATATCCGCAGCTTGCCCGGTGGTTTCTCAATAAATTGCTGAATGTCACGATAGCTGGTTTCATGATGCTGCACCAGATTGACCAGCGGCTGCAGGCTACTGTCACCCAGCCAGCGTTCCATGCGTTTGAACCACTGCGGCGTGTAGTACATTTGTGACGGCACAGTGCGAATGACGACCAACGTTTTAGCGCCCTGCCTTGCCGCCTCTTTAACCGGAATCGCATCACTGATCCCGCCATCCAGGTAGTTAATGCCTTCCAGCGACACTCCGCTACGATAAAAGCCAGGTATCGCACTGGAGGCGCGAATCACATCCAGCCAGTTTTGTTTGGTTGGTAAAAAGTAATTCGGCGCGTAGTCATCCTGACGACAGGCGCACATATAAAACGATTTGCCGCTGTCAAACAACCGCGCGGCGGTATCCATTTGCAACGGCATCTGGCTTGCAGTGGCCTCCACCAGCCAGTCGAGATCGATAAGATTTCCTCCACGGACAAAGCGCAATGGATCGAAAAATTCGCGTTTTGTGGTATAGCGCATGATGACTTTGCGCGCGTAACCGGGCTGATTGCAGATAAACGCCGAGAGGTTCTGCGCCCCGGCAGATGTGCCGAGATAAAGATCGAAAGGATTAAACTGCGCGCGCATAAACTCATCCAGCACGCCAGCCGTGAAAATTCCACGCTGTCCGCCGCCTTCGCACACCAGAGCTATTCGTCCAGGCTGGAACGGCCTTAGCGACAACGGCGCAATATTACCAAGCGTTACAGGTATTCGCTGCCCCACCTCTGCCTTCCTGTTTTTGTTGTGAAAGAATGACAAAGTAACGCAATTTATTATTCGCTAAAACCGCAAAAGCCAGTCCGCTGGACTGGCTTTGGATAAAATTTTCTTAATGGTCTGAAATCTAGGGTCGTTTTCGGCCCATGAACAAACTCACCAGGAACAGAATAATCCCGACGACAAAGACAATTTTAGCTGCGCCTGCAGCGGTACCGGCCAGACCACCAAACCCAAGTGCGGCGGCGATTAACGCGATAACCAGAAATATGATGCCCCAACGAAACATAAGCGTCTCCTTTACCATAGTTAATGTCACCGCTTGATATGAGCGTGAAAATCACTCAATGCGATATTTTTAGTGTGGTGCACATCGCGCCTCCCGACAAAGTTCGGGAGGACGAATTACGACGAATTACTTAGTTTTCAGATCATTTTTAACGCTTTTCACACCATCTACCGCTTTGGCGATACTTTCAGCACGGTCACTTTGTGCCTGAGAATCGACGGTACCGGAGAGCTGAACCACGCCGTCGGTGGTTTCAACTTTCACATGACGGGAAGGGACGATATCGTCCGCCAGCAGTTTGGCTTTGATTTCACTGGTGGTGGCGGTGTCACCCGCGTAGCCCTTCACCGAGCCTTCTTTAGCGTCGCGAACGTGCAGTTTGTCGCTGACAGAGGTCACCCCTTCAACGCCTTTCGCCACTTTCACTGCCTCTTCGGCCTGGGCCTGGCTTTCAACGAAACCGCTCAGGGTCACGACTTTTTGATCGGTTTTTACAGAGATATCGGTGCTCTTGATGTTGTCATGATCCACCAGGGCCGCCTTCACTTTCGCGGTGATGGCGCTGTCATCCATGAAATTACCGACTTTATTCATAGAGCTATCGACTTTTTGCCCTGCGCTTTCATTGGTAGTCTGCGCGTTGTTTTCCGCGTAGGCAGAGCCGGTCGCGACGGCAGAGGTCAACATTACAGCCAGCAGAGTTTTCGAAATCTTCAGTCTTGTCATAGTCATCGATTTATTCCTGTATGTTTGCTCGTAATTTGAGCCTGGCAACACGAGGTTGCATTGCTGAATAGGGAGAGACTTCACCCTCTACAGAAGTCAATGGTCGCCATCACAAAAGCGATGAGTGATGAATAACGACCATTACAGCCTCTGAATCAGTTATTAATATCGGTAGAATGACAATCGACGGCTTTAGATACTGATATCTACGCATTGAACGGTATTTAACGCCGTCAGAAATGTCATCACTTTGTTAAATATAGATCACAATTTTGAAACCGCTCGGGATATCAGCGAAAACATAAGCAAAAGTGAATGTTTTAAGAACATTCCGTAAGCGGCTAATAAGGAAGGGAAATTGACAGGGCGCAGCGGCTACCGCGCCCTGGAGGCAAGAATTAATGCTCGCGGGTCTGGTGGAACTGAACGTCCGGATAACGTTCCTGTGCCAGGCGCAGGTTGACCATGCTGGTAGCGATGTAAGCGAGGTTATCGCCGCCATCAAGCGCCAGTTGGCTTTCGTTCTTACGCTTGAACTCTTCGAATTTCTTCGCGTCTGCACATTCTACCCAGCGGGCAGTGGCAACGTTGACTGACTCATACACTGCTTCAACGTTGTATTCGCTCTTCAGGCGCGCTACCACCACATCAAACTGCAGCACACCAACTGCACCAACGATCAGATCGTTGTTGGAGATTGGACGGAACACCTGCACCGCGCCCTCTTCGGAAAGCTGTACCAGCCCTTTGAGCAGCTGTTTTTGCTTCAGCGGATCTTTCAGGCGGATACGACGGAACAGTTCTGGTGCGAAGTTCGGAATACCGGTGAACTTCATCATCTCACCCTGGGTAAAGGTGTCGCCGATCTGAATGGTGCCGTGGTTGTGCAGGCCGAGGATATCGCCCGGATACGCTTCTTCAACGTGCGAACGGTCACCCGCCATAAAGGTCAGCGCGTCGGAGATCACCACATCTTTCGCAGTGCGCACCTGGCGCAGTTTCATGCCTTTTTCATATTTACCGGACACCACACGCATAAACGCCACGCGGTCGCGGTGTTTCGGGTCCATGTTGGCCTGAATTTTAAATACGAAGCCGGTAAATTTATCTTCGCTCGCTTCTACGGTACGGGTATCAGTCTGACGCGGCATCGGCGCAGGTGCCCACTCCACCAGGCCATCCAACATATGATCGACGCCGAAGTTACCCAGCGCAGTACCGAAGAATACCGGAGTGATTTCGCCCGCAAGGAACAGCTCTTTGTCGAACTCGTTAGACGCGCCTTTCACCAGTTCCAGTTCGTCACGCAGCTGCTGTGCCAGATCTTCACCAACCGCAGCATCGAGATCCGGGTTATTCAGCCCTTTAACAATGCGGACTTCCTGAATGGTGTGGCCTTTACCGCTCTGATAGAGATAGGTTTCGTCTTTATAAAGGTGGTAAACGCCTTTAAACAGCTTGCCGCAGCCAATCGGCCAGGTGATCGGCGCACAGCCGATTTTCAGCTCGTTCTCAACTTCATCGAGCAGCTCCATCGGGTCGCGGATATCACGGTCAAGTTTGTTCATAAAGGTGAGGATCGGCGTGTCGCGCAGACGGGTAACTTCCATCAGCTTACGGGTACGATCTTCAACACCTTTTGCGGCGTCGATAACCATCAGGCAGCAGTCCACCGCCGTCAGGGTACGATAGGTATCTTCCGAGAAGTCTTCGTGCCCCGGGGTGTCGAGCAGGTTAACCAGGCAATCGTGATACGGAAACTGCATCACAGACGTAGTAATGGAGATCCCACGCTGCTTTTCCATCTCCATCCAGTCCGACTTAGCGTGCTGGTTGGAACCACGGCCTTTTACTGTACCGGCGGTCTGAATGGCCTGTCCGAACAGCAGCACCTTCTCGGTGATGGTAGTCTTACCGGCGTCCGGGTGAGAAATAATGGCAAAAGTGCGGCGCTTCGCCACCTCTTGCAAATAAGGAGACAACGTCATAATTCTTTCTTCTTGAGTAAGCGGCATCGCGCCGCGCTTGTTGAAAACGAAAAATTGCGGCTATTTTACCCATCAACGGGGGGGAGGCAATCAGTGTTTACACAGGAGCTGCTCCAGTTCGTGCAACGAAGAAACGGTCCAGGTGGGCGCGATGCCTTCTGGTTGCTCGCGATGGTGTGCATTCAGCCAGCAGGTCGCAAGCCCGGCGTTGATGCCACCGAGAATATCGGACTCGGCAGTGTCGCCAACCATCAGCACGCGTGAACGGTCAGGATTGCCCGCCTGTTCCAGCGCATAATCGAAAATTTTCTTATTCGGTTTGGCAACGCCAACTTCTTCGGAAATCACCAGCAAATCGAAGTAATCACGCAGGCCCGTGCGTTCCAGACGCACCTGTTGCAAGGCACTAAAGCCGTTGGTGATGATGCCGATTTTGGCGTTGCCACGAATGGCGTTAAGCAGAGAAACCGCGCCCGGCAGCGGCGTGCAGATTTCCGCCATCGCATTAATAAAGGCTTCGTTGAGTTTACCTGGCTCGACGTTCAGCCGTTCGGCCCAGCTCTCAAACCGCCCGTGCTGAAGCTGTAATGAAGTGATCGCGCCGTTTTGATAATCCACCCACAGTGGCTTGTTAACGGCCTGATAGTCCTGAAAATCTTCAGCGGGAAAGGGGACGCTGTAATCAAGAAACATCCGCTGCAGGCCGGTGAATGAGTCAAAGGTAAACAGCGTTTCATCGGCATCAAAGAAAATCCAGTCCCACTTCATTATTCCACCTTGTATTACATACTGATTGGCAACGCCATGATGATGGCGTCTTCGCGACCGTCCGTGGTGGGGTAGTAATTGCGGCGAATCGTCGCCTCGTTAAAGCCTAAACTTTCGTACAGGGCAATGGCGGCAGCGTTTGAAGCACGGACTTCCAGCCATAGTGTCGCCACGCCGCGTTTTTCCAGTTCGTCGATCAGATGTTCCAGCAGCGCCCTTCCCAATCCCTGACGCTGATAGTCAGGATCGACCGCAATATTGAACAATGTAGCTTCATCCAGCACCACTTGCGTAATCGCAAACGCCGCCATTTTGCCGTTTTGCGTTAACTGAAAGTTGAGATAACGCTCGCCCTGGTTGCTGGCAAACGTTTTTTCACTCCACGGAAAGGCGTGGGCGCGTTGTTCAATGTGGTAAGCCGCCGGTAAATCAGTCGTTTCGAGGGAAGAAATCGTGTTCATATGTGCAAATTTGTTGCCATAACGCGGCGCGTGCCGTTGGGTTTGCCCGTAAATCGGTGAGCGCCGGTGATGCCACCTGAGCGCCTTCCAGTGATAGCGGTTCGTCAGTACCCAACCGCCAACTGTTGCAGTGACTGCCTTGCGGCAGCATCGCGATTTTTTCTGGCGTCAGTTGCAGCACCTGGTCGGGGCTGACGGTTAATGCGCGCAGAACATCGCTCACTAAAGGATCAGTCAGGGCGGGAAGATCGTTTGCCACCATCACCAGACGGACGTGTGCCGGGATCGCAATGGCAATCTCCCCCTGCAACGCGCCAGGGCGACGCAGCGACCACTGGGTAATGCCCAGTTGCTGTAACTGCCAGTCTCGTCGGGATGTCATAGCGAATCGCTCCTGTTGTCAGGGGCGCAAATATAGCAAATTCGTCGATACCGCGCCAACATATGGCTATAATCGCCGCCAGTATCAATTGAGGAGCATTCCATGTCTGCATTTACCCCGGCAAGTGAAGTCTTGCTGCGTCACAGTGATGATTTCGAACAAAGCCGTATTCTGTTTGCCGGAGACTTACAGGATGACCTGCCCGCGCGTTTAGATACCGCGGCCAGCCGTGCTCATACCCAGCAATTCCACCACTGGCAGGTATTAAGCCGCCAGATGGGGGATAACGCCCGTTTCAGTCTGGTCGCCACGGCGGATGACGTCGCAGATTGCGATACGCTGATTTACTACTGGCCGAAGAACAAACCGGAAGCCCAGTTCCAGTTGATGAATTTACTTTCTCTGCTGCCAGTGGGGACAGATATTTTTGTCGTTGGCGAGAACCGCAGCGGCGTGCGCAGCGCCGAGCAGATGCTGGCAGATTATGCGCCGTTGAATAAAGTCGACAGCGCTCGTCGCTGTGGCCTCTATTTTGGTCGTCTGGAAAAACAGCCGGTATTTGATGCGGAGAAATTCTGGGGCGAATACAGCGTCGATGGCCTGACGGTCAAAACGCTGCCTGGCGTGTTTAGCCGCGACGGTCTGGATGTCGGTAGCCAGTTGCTGCTCTCGACGTTAACTCCGCACACGAAAGGTAAAGTGCTGGATGTCGGCTGTGGCGCGGGCGTGCTTTCAGTTGCCTTTGCGCGCCATTCGCCGAAAATTCGTCTCACCTTGTGCGATGTCTCTGCCCCGGCGGTAGAAGCCAGCCGCGCAACACTTGCGGCCAACGGTGTTGAAGGTGAAGTCTTTGCCAGCAACGTCTTTTCCGAGGTGAAAGGTCGTTTTGATATGATCATCTCCAACCCGCCGTTCCACGATGGGATGCAAACCAGCCTGGATGCGGCGCAAACGCTGATTCGCGGTGCGGTGCGTCATCTTAATAGCGGCGGCGAGCTGCGAATTGTAGCGAACGCCTTCCTGCCTTATCCGGACGTGCTGGATGAGACATTTGGCTTCCACGAAGTGATCGCGCAAACAGGGCGCTTCAAGGTGTATCGCGCCATTATGACCCGCCAGGCGAAGAAAGGTTAATTATCTCGCCGAATACCGTGTCGGATGCGGCGTGAACGCCTTATCCGACCTACAAAACCTGCACGTTAGCCCTTCGTAGGCCAGATAAGACGCGCCAGCGTCGCATCTGGCATCTGCCCCCGCATGCATACCAAACCTGCACGCTAGTTTCCTGATGGACATTTTTCCAGCAATTACACCTCTGTCGATAATTAACTATTGACGAAAAGCTGAAAACCACTAGAATGCGCCTCCGTGGTAGCAATTCTTTTTAAGAATTGATGGTATGCGAAGGTGGCGGAATTGGTAGACGCGCTAGCTTCAGGTGTTAGTGTCCTTAC
>ENA-OWMK01000212-OWMK01000212.1-marine-metagenome-genome-assembly--contig:-NODE-212-length-7003-cov-3.059775_pt1 | contig 7003 bp, 5 predicted proteins | sample MGYA00248922_ERZ651132 | MGnify/ENA primary metagenome ERZ651132 (study PRJEB26858, sample SAMN05422230) | marine metagenome | place: Canada:British Columbia, Canada | study: EMG produced TPA metagenomics...
AGGGCATGGTACCCAATGACCACTCCGGCATGATATGTAACATACCTAAAAGCACGCCAGACATCACCAGTACCGCCACCACCAGACGCAACAGAAACGCCATCCAGCCGGGTTGCGGGGTAAAGATTTTCTGCTTACGCAACTGCCAGTAAAGCAGCGAAGCATTCAGACACGCCGCCAGACCAATAGAAAGTGACAGCCCGGCATGTTTCAACGGACCAATAAACGCCAGGTTCATCAATTGCGTTAAAATCAGCGTAACGATGGCAATTTTCACTGGCGTTTTAATGTCCTGGCGGGAATAAAAGCCAGGAGCCAACACTTTCACTACAATCAGGCCAATCAAACCCACCGAGTAGGCAATTAACGCCCGCTGGGTCATCAGCGCATCAAACGCGGTAAATTTACCGTACTGGAACAGCGAAACGGTCAACGGACCGGAAAGAATGCCCAACGCAACCGCACTCGGCAGCGCCAACAGGAAACAAAGACGCAACCCCCAGTCCATCAAACGGTTGTATTCATCATGATTGCCACTGGCAAAACTTTTCGACAGCGACGGCAGCAAAATGGTGCCAAGCGCCACGCCCAGCACACCGGACGGAAACTCCATTAAGCGGTCGGCGTAATACATCCAAGACACCGAACCGGAAGCAAGAAACGAGGCAAAAATGGTGTTGATGATTAAGGAGATCTGGCTCACAGAGACGCCAAGGATCGCCGGTCCCATCTGTTTCACCACGCGCATTGCTCCGGCATCGTGGAAGTTAATGCGCGGCAGGACCAGCATGCCGATCTTCTTCAGGTGCGGTAGCTGATACACCAGCTGCAGGACGCCGCCGACCGTAACAGCCCACGCCAGCGCCAGCACCGGTGGGTTAAAGTACGGTGCGGCAAACAGCGCGAAACCAATCATGCTGATGTTAAGCAGTGTTGGAGCAAACGCCGGAATCGAGAAGCGGTTCCACGTATTCAGAATCGCTCCCACCAGCGACGCCAGGGAGATCAGCAAGATATAGGGAAAGGTAATCTTTAGTAGCTGGCTGGTCAGGGCAAATTTGTCAGCTGTGTCAGCGAAGCCTGGCGCGGTCACCATGATCACCCACGGTGCGGCGAGCATGCCAGCGACCGTCACAACCGCCAGCGCAAGTGTCAGCAGGCCAGAAACATAAGAGACAAAGACCCGCGTGGCGTCTTCACCCTGCTTACTTTTATATTCCGCCAGAATCGGTACAAATGCCTGGGAAAATGCCCCTTCGGCAAAGATACGGCGTAACAAGTTAGGAAGTTTAAAAGCGACGAAAAAGGCGTCGGTTGCCATCCCTGCGCCAAAGATTCTGGCGACAATTGCGTCTCGTGCGAAGCCAAGCACACGCGAAAACATGGTCATCGAGCTGACGGCGGCCAGCGATTTTAATAAATTCATCGGTGTTCTAATCCAGACCCACGGGCAAAACGCCTGCAAGGCAGGCGCTGAAAGAGGCGAATAGTCTACCTGGATTATGGTGAATTGCTACCGCCAGATGTTACAGGGTTTATTCACTCATCGCATCGCGCCAGATCTTGTCAACGATACGTTGCGCCAGCACGGCCTGTTCGCCGGCGGTTTGCGGAACTGTCTGGTTTTGCACACATTCAATGAAGTGCCGCGCACAGCCGACAAACCCACGTTGCTCAAGCGTACTCTGCCAACCAGGAATCGGTTTATGCACTACGCCCTGCCCGCGCTCCTCACGCCATTCGCGCATATCCGTAATGTCGATGAGCGCACCGTCAGTCACGGCCTGCACGGTTTCACGCTGACTTCCGGCACGGCGATGCATACAGGTGGTGATCTGCAAAGGACCAGCCGAAAAATGGTGCTCGGCAAACAGCATTTCGCCAGCGTCGTTAGTCAGTAGCGTACCGCCATCCAGAGAGGCTTTGCCGCCCGACAACCACAGCGCGGTATCCACCACATGCAGATAATCATCCAGCAACGTGAAATAAAGATCGTGTGGCCCGACGCTATTGCTACGATGTTTATCCATTCTTAGCGAGGCTGCGGTGGCGAGTTGCGTTTTTAACTCACCGTAGAGTGGTGCGAAACGACGGTTAAAACCGACCATCAACGTCAGTTTTTTCCGCGCCGCCAGTTCCACCAGCCGTTCAGCATCGCGCAGATTTTCTGCCAGCGGTTTATCGACACAGACATGTACCCCCGCATTGAGTAACGTACTGACCACGTCAAAGTGGCTGGCGGTGCTGGAATGCACAAAAACCGCATCGCAACTGGCGGCAAGGCTGGATAACGAATCGGCATAAGGAATGCGCCAGCTTTCACAAATTGGCAGGGCTTTCGCGCGCGTAGGCGACCAGGCTCCTTGTAACGTCCAGTCAGACGCTGCCGCCAGCACCGGTAACCACGCTTTTTGCGCAATGCCACCTAATCCCACTACGCCGATACGTAATTTTTTCACTTTAATCTCCCAGATGGGCCAGCAACGAATCAAGACGCTGTTTCAGTTCTGCCACTTCGATTTCCAGGGCTTCGACGCGGGCCTGTAAATCACCGTCAACCGCGTTCGACATATCCGTCACCGCCGGCTGATCTTCAACCTCACCACTGAAAAGATGCATGTAGCGGTTTTCGCGTTTACCCGGTTCGCGGGCCAGACGCACCACAAAAGGACCATCTTCGCGATTTGCCAGTTGTTCCAGCGTCGACTCCACTTCCGCCATATCGCTGAATTCATACATTCGCGCGGCGCGGCTGCGCAGTTCACCTGGCGTCTGGGCACCACGCAATAACAACGTGGTGATTAACGCCACTTCCGCTGCGCTCAGTTTCAGATCGCCAAATTCTGAATTACAAAAACGTTGCTCATATTTGGTGACCCGATTACCAAAACCGCTCACTGTGCGTAGATAATGACGTTTGACCAGATTATCCAGCTGTTCCTGCACTTCGGATTCACTCAGATTCATGACCGGTTCACGGTTCGTTTTCTGATTACAGGCCGTGACTACACCATTGACTGAGAGCGGGTATTGCTCCGGCGTGGTCACCTGCTTTTCCAGCAAGCAACCAATCACGCGAGCTTCAAGGGCAGTAAGTTGATATTTCATGAGATTCTCCTTAGCGGCCGGGCGTCCAGTCTGGGGTAGTTAATGCCGTCAGTACGTGATCGCGCCATTGTCCATCAATCAACAGATAGTCTTTCGCATAGCCTTCTTTTTCAAAACCCAGTCGCGCCAGTAAATCACCGCTGCGTTTATTGTGCGGCATATAATTAGCCATAATGCGATGAATATGTTGGGTGCGCTGCATATAACGAATGGCTGCGGTCAGGGCTTCAAACATGAGTCCTTTGCCCTGCCATTTTTGCCCAATCGAATAACCGAGATAGCAGGCATGAAAAGAGCCACGAACAACATTGGAAAAATTGGCAACGCCAATAATCTCTTTTTCGTCCGGGTCGAATAAGCCAAAGTAGAAAGCTGAACCTTGTTTATGAAATTCGTTAATCATCCCCAGCCTGGCCTGCCAGCCTGATGGATAACAGTGGCTTTCGTCGCGCACTGGCTCCCAGGGCTTGAGGAAATGGCGATTCTCTGCGTAATAATCCGCAAGACGCCAGGCATCACGATCATGCACCAGACGCACGACCAGTCGGTCTGTGGTTAAGCGCACTTTTGGCACGTTACTGCGATAGCCAAACATTCTATACCTACTCCTTCCCGTAACGTCTTTAATACGCTGTAAGTATTACTATACCTGCGCAACCAGACCCTGTGAAAAGTCCAAAATGCCATTTTCTGCATTATTCACATATTTGATAAAAACTCTCTATCAAAGCGACGTTTTGATAAAAAAATATTGTCCCCGAAGTGATGGGAAAAGTCTTAGCGGCAATGCAGAATAGAAAGTGCTCATCTTTTATTTCCCGGGAGGGGAAATGTCCCGCGTGTCGCAGGCGAGGAACCTGGGTAAATATTTCCTGCTCATCGATAATATGCTGGTCGTGCTGGGGTTCTTTGTTGTCTTCCCGCTGATCTCTATCCGCTTCGTTGATCAAATGGGCTGGGCCGCCGTCATGGTCGGTATTGCTCTCGGTCTACGCCAATTTATTCAGCAAGGTCTGGGTATTTTCGGCGGTGCAATTGCCGACCGCTTTGGTGCCAAACCGATGATTGTTACCGGTATGCTGATGCGCGCCGCCGGATTCGCCACAATGGGTATCGCCCACGAACCGTGGCTATTGTGGTTTTCATGCCTGCTCTCGGGACTCGGTGGCACGTTGTTTGATCCGCCGCGTTCGGCGCTGGTGGTGAAATTAATCCGTCCACAGCAGCGTGGTCGTTTTTTCTCGCTGTTGATGATGCAGGACAGTGCCGGTGCGGTCATTGGCGCATTGTTGGGGAGCTGGCTGTTGCAATACGACTTTCGCCTGGTCTGCGCCACAGGGGCAGTTCTATTTGTGCTATGTGCGGCGTTCAATGCGTGGTTGTTACCAGCATGGAAACTCTCCACCGTACGCACGCCCGTTCGCGAAGGCATGACCCGCGTGATGCGTGACAAGCGTTTTGTCACCTATGTTCTGACGCTGGCGGGTTACTACATGCTGGCTGTACAAGTGATGCTGATGCTGCCAATTATGGTCAACGACGTGGCTGGCGCGCCCTCTGCCGTTAAATGGATGTATGCCATTGAAGCGTGTCTGTCGTTAACGTTGCTCTACCCTATCGCCCGCTGGAGTGAAAAGCATTTTCGTCTGGAACACCGGTTGATGGCTGGGCTGTTGATAATGTCATTAAGCATGATGCCGGTGGGCATGGTCAGCGGCCTGCAACAACTTTTCACCCTGATTTGTCTGTTTTATATCGGGTCGATCATTGCCGAGCCTGCGCGTGAAACCTTAAGTGCTTCGCTGGCGGACGCAAGAGCTCGCGGCAGCTATATGGGGTTTAGCCGTCTGGGTCTGGCGATTGGCGGCGCTATTGGTTATATCGGTGGCGGCTGGCTGTTTGACCTGGGCAAATCGGCGCACCAGCCAGAGCTTCCGTGGATGATGCTGGGCATTATTGGCATCTTCACTTTCCTTGCGCTGGGTTGGCAGTTTAGCCAGAAACGCGCCGCGCGTCGTTTGCTTGAACGCGACGCCTGATTTGATACTCCCCCCTGACTCCTTCATACTGAAAGTGAACTGACAGCCAAATGGAGGAGTCACGTGAAGCTATACATTTACGATCACTGCCCTTACTGCCTCAAAGCCCGCATGATTTTCGGCCTGAAAAATATCCCCGTCGAATTACATGTTCTGCTCAACGACGACGCAGAAACACCCACCCGGATGGTCGGTCAAAAACAGGTTCCCATTCTGCAAAAAGATGACAGCCGCTATATGCCAGAAAGCATGGACATCGTTCACTATGTCGATAAACTCGACGGCAAACCGTTACTGACCGGCAAACGTTCCCCTGCCATTGAAGAGTGGCTGCGCAAGGTCAATGGCTACGCCAACAAACTGCTGTTGCCGCGTTTTGCCAAATCGGCATTTGATGAGTTTTCTACTCCCGCCGCGCGCAAATATTTCGTCGACAAGAAAGAGGCCAGCGCGGGTAATTTTGCCGACCTGCTGGCCCACTCTGACGGTCTGATTAAGAATATCAGCGATGATTTACGTGCGCTGGACAAACTGATCGTCAAACCGAACGCCGTGAATGGCAAACTTTCGGAAGATGATATTCAGCTATTCCCGCTACTGCGTAATCTGACGCTGGTAGCCGGAATTAACTGGCCAAGCCGCGTTGCTGATTACCGCGATAATATGGCGAAACAGACACAAATCAATTTGTTATCATCAATGGCGATTTAATCCTGACCCGCCGCGGCAGCCTGTATTCGCGGGTTGCCGCCGTTTTCAGTTTTTTCTGCTGGCGAGTTTATCGCTGGTGACACATGCTGCGTTGTGTCAGGATATTGACGCAGATTTCATGTCGAGGACTACCATGAACAAGTTTTTATTTGCCGCTGCATTGATCGTCAGTGGCCTGCTCGTTGGCTGTAATCAACTCACCCAATACACCATCACCGAACAAGAAATTAACCAGTCGCTTGCGAAACATAATAATTTCTCAAAAGATATCGGTTTACCCGGCGTGGCTGACGCCCATATTGTTCTGACAAACCTGACCAGCCAAATTGGTCGCGAAGAGCCGAATAAGGTTACCCTAACCGGAGACGCCAATCTGGACATGAACTCCCTGTTCGGTAGTCAGAAAGCGACCATGAAACTGAAGCTGAAAGCGCTGCCCGTGTTTGATAAAGAAAAAGGTGCGATCTTCCTGAAAGAGATGGAAGTGGTCGATGCGACGGTACAACCGGAAAAAATGCAAACGGTGATGCAAACGTTGCTTCCCTATTTGAACCAGGCATTACGCAATTACTTTAACCAGCAACCTGCTTACGTCCTGCGCGAAGATGGCAGCCAGGGCGAAGCAATGGCGAAAAAACTGGCGAAAGGCATTGAAGTGAAGCCAGGCGAAATTGTCATTCCATTTACTGATTAATCACGAGGGCGCATTCGCGCCCTTTATTTTTCGTGCAAAGGAAAACGTTTCCGCTTATCCTTTGTGTCCGGCAAAAACATCCCTTCAGCCGGAGCATAGAGATTAATGACTGCACCATCCCAGGTATTAAAGATCCGCCGCCCAGACGACTGGCACCTTCACCTCCGCGATGGCGACATGTTAAAAACTGTCGTGCCGTATACCAGCGAAATTTATGGACGGGCTATCGTAATGCCCAATCTGGCTCCGCCCGTGACCACCGTTGAGGCTGCCGTGGCGTATCGCCAGCGTATTCTTGACGCCGTACCTGCCGGGCACGATTTCACCCCATTGATGACCTGTTATTTAACAGATTCGCTGGATCCTAATGAGCTGGAGCGCGGATTTAACGAAGGCGTGTTCACCGCTGCAAAACTTTACCCGGCAAACGCAACCACTAACTCCAGCCACG
>ENA-OWMK01000225-OWMK01000225.1-marine-metagenome-genome-assembly--contig:-NODE-225-length-6344-cov-3.211106_pt1 | contig 6344 bp, 7 predicted proteins | sample MGYA00248922_ERZ651132 | MGnify/ENA primary metagenome ERZ651132 (study PRJEB26858, sample SAMN05422230) | marine metagenome | place: Canada:British Columbia, Canada | study: EMG produced TPA metagenomics...
CAAATCACCTGGATGGGTGTGAAAGATTCCGACCATACCCGGAAAGACGGAACGCGCATTGAAACGGAAGGCGACGGAAATGTGCAAACGCGACTTGGGGTGAAAACCTACCTGAACAGCCATCACCAGCGTGACGATGGTAAACAGCGTGAGTTCCAGCCTTACATTGAAGCGAACTGGATCAACAATAGCAAAGTCTACGCCGTGAAGATGAATGGTCAAACCGTAGGCCGTGAAGGTGCGCGTAATCTCGGTGAAGTACGTACCGGGGTTGAGGCGAAAGTAAATAACAACCTTAGCCTGTGGGGGAATGTCGGTGTGCAACTAGGTGATAAAGGCTATAGCGATACTCAGGGCATGCTGGGAGTGAAATATAGCTGGTAAACCGTATAAGCCGCATGTCGAGATGGCATGCGGCTTAATATTGCCGACTTCAAACGGCGCATCAACGCCTTATTTAAATCCTCCTTTTTATCCGCGATCGCGGATATCGCAGCGTTTATCCCGTAGAGCGGATAAGATGTGTTTCCAGATTGACTTATCCTCACTAAAGGATAAAACTTATAATATCCCCTTAAGCGGATAAACTTGCTGTGGACGTATGACATGATGAGCTTTCAGAAGATCTATAGCCCAACGCAATTGGCGAATGCAATGAAACTGGTTCGCCAGCAAAATGGCTGGACGCAGAGCGAGCTGGCGAAAAAAATTGGTATTAAGCAGGCGACGATTTCCAATTTCGAAAACAACCCTGACAATACCACGCTCACGACATTTTTTAAGATTTTACAGTCGCTTGAACTCTCAATGACGCTATGCGACGCGAAAAATGCCTCGCCAGAATCAACAGAACAGCAAAATCTGGAGTGGTAATGCCTAAACTTGTCACTTGGATGAACAACCAGCGGGTAGGCGAGTTAACGAAGTTAGCCAACGGCGCGCACACCTTTAAGTATGCACCGGAGTGGTTAGCAAGCCGTTATGCCAGACCGTTGTCACTTTCGCTGCCATTGCAGAGGGGGAATATCACCTCTGATGCCGTATTTAACTTCTTCGATAACCTGTTACCCGATAGCCCGATTGTACGTGACCGGATCGTTAAACGTTATCATGCCAAATCCAGACAACCGTTTGATTTATTGTCAGAAATAGGGCGAGACAGCGTTGGTGCCGTGACGTTAATACCCGAAGACGAAACCGTAACGCATCCGATAATGGCATGGGAAAAGCTTACTGAAGCCAGACTTGAAGAAGTATTAACGGCTTATAAAGCAGATATCCCGCTAGGCATGATTAGAGAAGAAAATGACTTTCGCATCTCGGTTGCTGGCGCACAGGAGAAGACAGCACTGCTCAGAATAGGCAATGACTGGTGCATTCCGAAAGGAATAACGCCGACGACGCACATCATTAAATTACCGATTGGCGAAATCAGGCAGCCCAATGCGACGCTCGATCTCAGCCAAAGCGTTGATAATGAGTATTACTGTCTGCTGCTGGCGAAAGAACTTGGGTTGAATGTTCCGGACGCAGAAATCATTAAAGCGGGAAATGTGCGCGCGTTAGCGGTCGAACGTTTTGACAGGCGTTGGAATGCTGAGCGAACGGTTTTACTTCGCTTGCCACAGGAGGATATGTGTCAGACATTCGGTTTACCTTCATCGGTGAAATATGAATCAGATGGAGGCCCAGGCATCGCGCGGATCATGGCTTTTTTGATGGGGTCCAGCGAGGCGCTGAAAGATCGCTATGATTTTATGAAATTCCAGGTCTTCCAGTGGTTGATTGGCGCAACGGACGGTCATGCAAAAAACTTCTCCGTATTTATTCAGGCTGGCGGCAGTTATCGACTCACGCCATTTTACGACATCATTTCAGCATTTCCGGTCCTTGGCGGTACGGGAATACACATCAGCGATCTCAAACTGGCAATGGGGCTTAACGCATCCAAAGGAAAAAAACGGCAATCGATAAAATTTATCCGCGACATTTTTTGGCGACAGCAAAGGTGCTGAGATTCCCGGAAGTGCAGATGCATGAAATCCTGAGTGACTTTGCCAGAATGATTCCAGCAGCACTGGATAACGTGAAGACTTCATTACCGACAGATTTTCCGGAGAACGTGGTGACGGCAGTTGAAAGCAATGTGTTGAGGTTGCATGGACGGTTAAGCCGAGAATACGGTAGTAAGTGAGATATGGGGTTTGGTCATTGTTAATGAGCATGACAATCATGACCGCCAACGACTGGATTCTTCCTTGGTTTATATTGGTGCGCATAATGTATATTATGTTAAATCATGTCTGAGTGATGCGAAGTGCTTTTCTGGTAGTCGTTATTCGTTCAGGGTTCAAGAACTTAAGCCTCTCCTCTTTCATAATTGGCCTGTGCATGGAGAAATAGCCTGGTTATTCCCTGCCCCATGCTAAGAGCGCAGTGTCTGTCGCATAGACACTGCATACGAAAACACCAGAGGGTGCTGTTACTTATTTAAGGACGGATCAAGCGGGAATGAGTCCACTCCGGTATCAGAAATGGCTACGTCTCAATGAAGTCAGGCGACAGATGCTGAATGAACATTACGATGTCACCACAGCAGCCTATGCTGTCGGTTACGAAAGCTATCCCATTTCAGTCGGGAATATTCGCGGATGTTTGGAGAGTCACCCAAGAGAGATATTACCAGGTTAAGAAAGTCTGTCGGACAGCTTTAATAAACCCTGCACTTATCTGTTTAGAGCAATTCGGTGTTAGTTTCAGCAAGCAAACATTAACCATAGCTAATGATTTATAGCCATATTAACCATTGGTAGCTCTTGACCTTTCCTGACACTTCCCTTGTTCGCAATAATATTCTGTTTAGTCACGGTTTATAAATAACATGCATAATGAAATCGTCATGTTATTTAGCGACATAAAATGTTTTTGCAAATACTCTCTTCAACAAGTGCAGCAATAAACTTGTTGTGGAACCAATATCCAGGTCGCAGGATATCGCTATTCTACGCAAGGTTTTTATAACTTATCCGACAGTGCCTACAGTCGAATGAGTGGTTACACCGTCAAGCCTCCTACCGGAGACACCAATGAGCAGACACAATTTATTGATTATTTTAATCTGTTCTACAGTAAGCGTGGTCAGGAACAAATAAGCATCTCTCAGCAGCTTGGAAATTACGGTACGACATTTTTCAGTGCCAGTCGCCAAAGTTACTGGAACACGTCACGCAGCGACCAGCAAATATCATTTGGATTAAATGTGCCGTTTGGTGATATTACGACTTCGCTGAATTACAGCTATTCCAATAATATATGGCAAAACATTAGCGGGCGCGTCCTCGATTATGGCTGCACAGTCTCATCGGATTCGCTTAATTTTACCGTAGATCTCCAAAAAAACAGTGCCAGACAATTTCCAACGACCGGTAGCACAAGTCCAGCCGTCCCTTTTCAGATTACGTTAAGTGAATGCAGCAAAGGGACAACGGGGGTTCGGGTTGCATTTAACGGTATTGAGGATGCAGAAAATAATACTTTGTTGAAACTGGATGAAGGAAGCAATACGGCCTCCGGTTTGGGTATAGAAATATTGGACGCAAATATGCGTCCGGTGAAACTGAATGATCTTCATGCCGGGATGCAGTGGATCCCACTGGTACCAGAACAGAACAATATTTTGCCTTACTCCGCTCGTCTGAAGTCAACTCAGAAGTCCGTCAATCCGGGACTGGTGAGGGCTTCGGCAACCTTTACCCTTGAATTTCAATAATCAGAGTCAGATATGAAAAGACTTCACAAGAGGTTCCTGTTAGCTACGTTTTGCGCGTTATTCACAGCAACTCTCCAGGCCGCCGATGTCACTATCACTGTTAATGGTCGGGTAGTCGCTAAACCCTGCACTATTCAAACCAAAGAAGCTAACGTTAATCTCGGGGATCTTTATACGCGCAATCTGCAACAACCTGGTTCTGCATCTGGCTGGCACAATATTACTTTGTCATTAACCGATTGTCCGGTTGAAACAAGTGCAGTGACGGCAATCGTGACAGGTTCAACTGACAATACGGGTTATTACAAAAATGAAGGTACTGCCGAAAATATTCAGATAGAGCTGAGGGATGACCAGGATGCTGCGTTAAAAAATGGCGATAGCAAAACGGTTATTGTTGATGAGATCACTCGTAATGCACAGTTTCCACTTAAGGCAAGAGCTATCACGGTGAATGGAAACGCAAGCCAGGGAACGATCGAGGCGCTAATCAATGTGATCTACACCTGGCAATAACGTCGATTCGATTTTCTTAGCCTTCTTTTTAAATCAATTTTTAACCTTAGGATATATCATGGGTAAAACAATCAGTATAAAGGTCCTGTTCGGTATTTATCTTCTATTAATGGCAGGCAAAGTTTTTGCCTTCAGTTGTAATGTCGATGGCGGGTCAAGTATTGGAGCAGGTACAACCTCTGTTTATGTTAATCTCGACCCTGTAATACAGCCGGGCCAGAATCTGGTTGTAGACTTGTCTCAGCATATAAGTTGCTGGAATGATTACGGCGGCTGGTACGACACTGATCATATAAACCTGGTACAAGGCTCAGCTTTCGCAGGCTCCCTACAGTCATATAAAGGATCGCTGTACTGGAATAATGTGACCTACCCCTTCCCGTTGACGACAAATACCAACGTATTGGATATTGGTGATAAGACACCGATGCCATTACCGTTAAAACTCTATATTACCCCAGTTGGGGCGGCCGGTGGAGTTGTCATAAAAGCGGGGGAAGTCATTGCCCGTATTCATATGTATAAAATTGCAACATTAGGAAGCGGAAATCCGCGTAATTTTACGTGGAATATTATTTCAAATAACAATGTTGTTATGCCAACAGGCGGCTGCACCGTTGATAGTCGAAATGTCACCGTGGATCTCCCGGACTTTCCTGGAAGCGCAGAAATACCCCTTGGCGTATATTGCTCAAGCGAACAAAAGCTCTCATTTTATCTTTCGGGTGCCACCACTGACAGTAGCCGACAAGTGTTTGCTAACACAGCACCTGATGCAACAAAAGCATCGGGAGTGGGTGTCACTCTAATGCGTAATGGAAAAATACTGGCTACGGGAGAAAATGTCTCCCTGGGGACAGTAAATAAAAGCAAAGTACCTCTGGGTTTAAGCGCAACCTATGGACAAACAGGAAACAAGGTTTCAGCCGGAACCGTCCAGTCAGTCATTGGTGTCACTTTTATCTATGAATAATTGTGATTTTGACCTTAGTCTATGCGCTCCATTCACGAAAATTGCGCGGATAATTATTTTGTGAAGGCTATTAGCCTACACCTGTAAGAAAATCCGCGCACAATTGAAGCCAGAGTCTTATTTTTTATATTGAAAAATATGTTAATTTAAACACTATGAGAGATGATGCTTAACTTATCGTATTTAATCTATTGTTTAACGATAATAGATTAAAAATAGAAAGAGAGTAGTCCCCTACTCTTATATATCCATGTTGGCGATAATCCCTTTGTATGTACTGTGCATCATCGCTATTACAAATCCTAATAATTCATTTCCACACAGGATAAGTAGATGAAGAAAAAAATTGAATCCTACCAGGGTGCTGCAGGTGGTTGGGGTGCTGTTAAATCCGTAGCGAATGCAGTACGTAAGCAGATGGATATACGCCAGGATGTTATTGCCATGTTTGACATGAATAAGCCAGAGGGCTTTGACTGTCCGGGTTGTGCATGGCCAGATCCTAAGCACAGTGCGTCATTCGACATTTGTGAAAACGGCGCAAAAGCAATCGCCTGGGAAGTCACGGATAAGCAGGTAAACGCCTCTTTCTTTGCTGAGAATACGGTTCAATCATTACTTACCTGGGGAGACCACGAGCTTGAGGCTGCGGGGCGACTCACTCAGCCTTTGAAATATGATGCCGTCAGCGACTGTTACAAGCCATTAAGCTGGCAACAAGCTTTCGACGAAATTGGCGCACGCCTTCAAAGCTATAGTGATCCCAATCAGGTTGAATTCTATACTTCGGGCCGCACTTCCAATGAAGCTGCCTTTCTTTATCAGCTTTTTGCCCGTGAATACGGGAGCAATAACTTTCCCGACTGCTCCAACATGTGCCATGAACCGACAAGCGTGGGTTTGGCAGCGAGTATCGGTGTAGGTAAAGGGACCGTGTTGCTGGAAGACTTTGAGAAGTGCGATTTAGTCATTTGCATTGGGCATAACCCTGGTACAAACCACCCTCGCATGCTGACTTCGTTGCGCGCTTTAGTGAAACGGGGAGCGAAAATGATCGCCATCAATCCTCTACAGGAACGTGGCCTG
>ENA-OWMK01000383-OWMK01000383.1-marine-metagenome-genome-assembly--contig:-NODE-383-length-2961-cov-2.259362_pt1 | contig 2961 bp, 1 predicted proteins | sample MGYA00248922_ERZ651132 | MGnify/ENA primary metagenome ERZ651132 (study PRJEB26858, sample SAMN05422230) | marine metagenome | place: Canada:British Columbia, Canada | study: EMG produced TPA metagenomics...
CCTTCGAAGCGCGTTCCCTGGTTGAGAGTGACGACCTGGGAGCCGTCGCGCAGCTGGGTTAAATGTCCGGAATCGGCCACCACCACAGAAGGACGTGCATTACCTTTTGGTCGAATTTGCGCGAGGAACACATCTTTGAAATCGCTGCCGTCAACGCTTTCGATGAACAGCACCGAGCTGCCATTAGTCGCTTGCTGGAATTGCCCTTGCGCCAGCGCCGCCATGCCAGGGTTCGCTTTCGCTTCTGCTAACACTTCATCCTGATGACGCGATGACCACGGTCCCGCCCACATCACGTTAACCGCCGCTACGATTGCCGTGAATACCGCAAGGATCATTGCCGCTTTCACCAGAACCGCTTTGCTCAGGCCGCAGGCATGCATTACCGTAATTTCACTTTCGGTATACAGTTTGCCCAGCGTCATCAGCAGCCCGAGGAACAGGCTTAATGGCAGGATAAGCTGCGCCATTTCCGGCACGCCCAACCCGAGAAGGGAGAGCACCAGATTCGCCGGAATATCGCCGTCAACCGCTGCGCCGAGGATCCTCACTAACTTTTGACAGAAGAAGATCAAAAGCAAGATGAAGAGTATCGCCAGCTGGCTTTTGAGCGTCTCCCGCACCAGATATCTTATGATTATCACTTTAAATACGCCCGTAAAAACTCGTCTTTTGCAGGATTTTAGCTTGTTTCATGGCTTAAACGTCATTTATTCTCTTGAGTCGTCGAAATCGTCGCTAAGATAATTATACTCAACGGATTCACCTCTCAGATTTTGTTCTGACGTGCCAATGCCGTAATAACGTTAAGATTAACACGAAGTCATCGCAACAGCGGACATGAGTTACGAAAGCTTGCAATTCTATCTGTAGCCACCGCCGTTGTCTTTAAGATTCAGGAGCGTAGTGCATGGAGTTTAGTGTAAAAAGCGGTAGCCCGGAGAAACAGCGGAGTGCCTGCATCGTCGTGGGCGTCTTCGAACCACGTCGCCTTTCTCCGATTGCAGAACAGCTCGATAAAATCAGCGATGGGTACATCAGCGCCCTGCTACGTCGGGGCGAACTGGAAGGAAAACCGGGGCAGACATTGTTGCTGCACCATGTTCCGAATGTACTTTCCGAGCGAATTCTCCTTATTGGTTGCGGCAAAGAACGTGAGCTGGATGAGCGTCAGTACAAGCAGGTTATTCAGAAAACCATTAATACGCTGAATGATACTGGCTCAATGGAAGCGGTCTGCTTTCTGACTGAGCTGCACGTTAAAGGCCGTAACAACTACTGGAAAGTGCGTCAGGCTGTCGAGACGGCAAAAGAGACGCTCTACAGTTTCGATCAGCTGAAAACGAACAAGAGAGAACCGCGTCGTCCGCTGCGTAAGATGGTGTTCAACGTGCCGACCCGCCGTGAACTGACCAGCGGTGAGCGCGCGATCCAGCACGGTCTGGCGATTGCCGCCGGGATTAAAGCAGCAAAAGATCTCGGCAATATGCCGCCGAATATCTGTAACGCCGCTTACCTCGCTTCACAAGCGCGCCAGCTGGCTGACAGCTACAGCAAGAATGTCATCACCCGCGTTATCGGCGAACAGCAGATGAAAGAGCTGGGGATGCATTCCTATCTGGCGGTCGGTCAGGGTTCGCAAAACGAATCGCTGATGTCGGTGATTGAGTACAAAGGCAACGCGTCGGAAGATGCACGCCCAATCGTGCTGGTGGGTAAAGGTTTAACCTTCGACTCCGGCGGTATCTCGATCAAGCCTTCAGAAGGCATGGATGAGATGAAGTACGATATGTGCGGTGCGGCAGCGGTTTACGGCGTGATGCGGATGGTCGCGGAGCTACAACTGCCGATTAACGTTATCGGCGTGTTGGCAGGCTGCGAAAACATGCCTGGCGGACGAGCCTATCGTCCGGGCGATGTGTTAACCACCATGTCCGGTCAAACCGTTGAAGTGCTGAACACCGACGCTGAAGGCCGCCTGGTACTGTGCGACGTGTTAACTTACGTTGAGCGTTTTGAGCCGGAAGCGGTGATTGACGTGGCGACGCTGACCGGTGCCTGCGTGATCGCGCTGGGTCATCATATTACTGGTCTGATGGCGAACCATAATCCGCTGGCCCATGAACTGATTGCCGCGTCTGAACAATCCGGTGACCGCGCATGGCGCTTACCGCTGGGTGACGAGTATCAGGAACAACTGGAGTCCAATTTTGCCGATATGGCGAACATTGGCGGTCGTCCTGGTGGGGCGATTACCGCAGGTTGCTTCCTGTCACGCTTTACCCGTAAGTACAACTGGGCGCACCTGGATATCGCCGGTACCGCCTGGCGTTCTGGTAAAGCAAAAGGCGCCACCGGTCGTCCGGTAGCGTTGCTGGCACAGTTCCTGTTAAACCGCGCTGGGTTTAACGGCGAAGAGTAATTGCGTCAGGCAAGGCTGTTATTGCCGGATGCGGCGTGAACGCCTTATCCGACCTACACAGCACTGAACTCGTAGGCCTGATAAGACACAACAGCGTCGCATCAGGCGCTGCGGTGTATACCTGATGCGTATTTAAATCCACCACAAGAAGCCCCATTTATGAAAAACGCGACGTTCTACCTTCTGGACAATGACACCACCGTCGATGGCTTAAGCGCCGTTGAGCAACTGGTGTGTGAAATTGCCGCAGAACGTTGGCGCAGCGGTAAGCGCGTGCTCATCGCCTGTGAAGATGAAAAGCAGGCTTACCGGCTGGATGAAGCCCTGTGGGCGCGTCCGGCAGAAAGCTTTGTTCCGCATAATTTAGCGGGAGAAGGACCGCGCGGCGGTGCACCGGTGGAGATCGCCTGGCCGCAAAAGCGTAGCAGCAGCCGGCGCGATATATTGATTAGTCTGCGAACAAGCTTTGCAGATTTTGCCACCGCTTTCACAGAAGTGGTAGACTTCGTTCCTTATGAAGATTCTCTGAAACAACTGGC